>Ga0208788_1000086_pt1 | contig 47248 bp, 30 predicted proteins | sample Wag4_2014_7_11_3_FD_187363 | JGI IMG/M metagenome (GOLD analysis project Ga0208788, IMG submission 187363) | Fresh water mixed with fracking chemicals microbial communities from Ohio, USA - Utica-2 Time Series FC 2014_7_11 (SPAdes) (version 2) ... | reverse complement strand
GGCTTGATCTCTTCGATCAGCACTGCTTCGACTTTCTTCTCTTCTTTCTTTTGGCCGTCACGGTGGGTGGCGATTTGGAAGCCGATGGCGAGCAGCACATGCAAGCCCACCACGGAGGCAAGACCAATCATTTTCCGTCGTTTGGCCTTGTCGTCGGTATCGATATAACTCATCGGTGACTTTCTACCCTAAATCGCCTAAGAATGTTGCCAAGAATGATGCGACAGCTTGTTAGTTTATTACGAAATTTTGTCAAATATTCTGTAACAAAGATACATAGGGTAAACCCTTTTCACAACCCTCATTGGGACTAGTCAGGACTCGTATCGGTCTCGAGAAGCCTCAGGGGGTATCTGCCCTCCATCCCAATCAACAACACATCGGTCAACATGAGATGCAGCGTGCGGCTCGCCATCGGAATGGTCTGCGAGACGTCATCTTCATGCTCAGCCACCAATGCATGGTCCACTATTTTAGCGAGTGGTGAGCCAGCTGTCGTAACTGCCAGCACGGGCACGCCGCGATCGCGTGCATGCTGTGCACTCTGCAACAATGATTTGACGCGACCTGTGTTGCTCATCACCAAGAGCACATCTCCCGATCTCAACGCGAGGACGCCCGCAGAGAGCCCCCAGTCATCGGTGAAGCAGGCGGTTCGATAGCCCAGCCGAATGAGCCGCAGCTCGAACTCACGGGCCAAGTGGCCATAATGACCCAAGCCTGCAATACAAATACGATCCGCTGCCTTGAGATGTGCAATAGCCTCACGCAAGGTGTCAGCCTGAAGGCGCCCTCGCAAATTCAAGAGCGCTGAGGCCGTGTCCTCAAGCGCCTGAACACCACGGTCCACGGCATTTTCAGGATCAGACTGGGTGGCCTGCGGACCGAGTGCGGCAGAGCTCGCCAGGCCCGCAGCTAGGCGGAGCTTAAAGTCGTGCAAGCCCAGACAGCCAAGGGTTCGGCAGAGCCGAATGACCGTAGGCTCACTGACCTTGGCCTCGCGCGCAATGTCCTTTACAGGCATCGAGAGCACTTGGCGGGGCCTCGAGAGCACCAAGTCAGCCACGCTGCGCTCCGCCTTGGAGAGGTCATCGCGCATGCGCCGAACAAAATCCAAGAACTCGGTCGATTGAAGCCGGCCGCTTCTCCTGAGATCCATCTCAAGAATGGCAGATACGCCAAACATCGTTGCGCGCTCATTGAGGATGACCGTCGTCGGAATTTCAGAGAGGTAATCGCTGAAGCGGCCGTGTGACTCAAATCGCGCCCGGAAACCCGAGCGATCAAGTGCGGACCCGATGCCTCGAACAATCGCCCCGCCGATATAAATTCCGCCACGAGCGCCCAAGGTCAGCGCGAGGTTGGCTGCCGCAGAGCCCAGCATTTCGCAAAAACAATTGAGCGCAACCCACGCATCTAGATCGCCTGCCAATGCCCGTTCAGTGATGGCACGTGCCTCGGGTATGGGCGACTTGCGCGGTCGCCTTCCAGTAGACATGTGCACCTCGTAAATGAGCTCAAGGCCTGCCCCGGATACGACTCTCTCGAACGAGACATGATCAAACCGCCGCTCCGCCTCCTCAAGAACCGCTTTCTCGAGCGCCGTGCGCGGAGCAAAGCTCGCATGCCCGCCCTCTGTACTCAACGGTACCCAGCCCTCCGCGGCGGGGATGAGACCCGAGACCCCCAACCCGGTTCCAGCGCCAAGCACGCCGAGCACCCCTCGCGCACGCGCCTCTCCACCGCCCACCTGCCGCACGTCAGAGCGATGCAACATGGGTAAGGCCATCGCCAGCGCTGAAAAGTCGTTGACCACGACGAGACTATCGAGGCCCAGCGAGCGACGCGTCTGCTCTACGGAGAAGCTCCACGCGGGCTCTGGCATGGAAATCCAATCTCCATTTACGGGACCCCGAACCGCCATCGCGGCGACGCATGGCTGCTCCCCACGCCGCCCCTTCAGATACGCTCTGAGTAGCGCCTCGGGCCCATCAATATCCTTGTATCCAAGTCGCTGCGCATCGCGAAACTCCCGCGTGCCATCGTCGACAGCCAAGTCTGCAAAGCTACCCCCAATGTCGACAATCAAGCGCTCAAGGACTGTGTTCACATCAGCTCCGCAAACTCCACGGTTCGCTCACACGCCCACCCGTCTGCATCAAAGAGATGCAGATCTTGGGGTCGCAAGCTCAGCGTTAGCGCGCTTCCTGGTGCAGGCGCAGGCAGGTCGGTTTTGAGCACCCATGACGTCTCCGCCTCGGCCACACGTGCATATACGAGACTGGCATCTCCCAAACGCTCGACGTGCTCAACCCGCGCCTCAAATTGGGCAGCGCCCTCCTCTGCGCCGAGTCGCATATGCTCTGGCCTAATGCCAAGCCAAGCCGGTGCATCCGGAGCAAGCTTGCGGGCATCGACACATGCGTCGATGAGGTGTCCGCCAAACTTTAGGCGAGCCAAGCGGTCCTCTGCGGAGCTGAGCTTCACAGCAAACAAGTTCATCGGCGGAGACCCAATGAACTCCGCTACGAAGCGACTGTTTGGTCGATGGTAGAGCCTCATAGGACTTCCGACCTGAGCCACACTGCCGTGCTTGCGCGCATCATCTCCGGCCCGGAGCAAGACAATCTGATCAGCAAGCGTCATGGCCTCAACCTGGTCATGAGTCACATACACTGCGGCAACTTGTCCGAGCTGCTTATGTAGCTTGGCAAGCTCCACGCGGGTCTGCCCCCTCAATCCTGCATCGAGATTGGAGAGCGGCTCATCGAAGAGGAATACCTTGGGCTCTTTCACAATGGCACGCCCAATCGCAACGCGCTGCCTCTGCCCGCCCGAGAGGGCCTTGGGCAACCGATCGAGTAACGACTCCAACTGAAGCATGCGCGCAGCCTCATGGACGCGAGAGGCGACCTGCGCGGCAGGCAATTTCATGACCTTCAGCCCGAATGCCATGTTCTCTGCAACCGTCATATGCGGATACAGCGCGTAGCTCTGGAAAACCATGGCAACGCCTCGCTGGGCTGGCGGGAGATCGTTGACCCAAACGCCATCGATCGAGATGTCTCCTTGAGAGACTTCTTCTAGTCCAGCAATCATGCGCAACACCGTCGACTTACCGCAGCCTGAGGGCCCAATAAAGACGCTGAATGCACCAGCAGGGAGTTCGAGATGCAGGTCTCGAATGGTGTCCGCGGTGTCCGGTGCGTCGCCGTACCGCTTATGGACATGATTGAACTGGAGGCGGGACATCAGTGAGCCCTTCTGAAAAAGCCGGCACTCCACGGCAAAAGCGTGATTTCAGAGGCCTGCGTGAGGGGTCTCGCGAAGGGTGCCGGTGTATCGTCCTGAGAGGACTCAAAGCCGGTAGGCGTTTGCAAGGTGACGCTCTGCGCGGAGAGATTCAATAGGCAAAGCATGTCATGTGTATTGCCGGTGCGGACATAGCCGAGCAACTGGTCGTGGACCGGGAGCAGCTCCATTCCGCCAGAGAGCAGCTCAGGACGCGTGCGTCTCCACGCCAGAATGCCCCGATACTGCTCCAGCGTACTTCCCACCTTGCCCTCTTGCTGATCGACAGCAAGCGCTCGGTGGGATTCCTGCACGGGCAGCCATGGCTTGGTCGCTTGACTTCCAAACCCAAGATCCGAACCCGAACCGGTCCAGGGCATTGGGGTTCTGCATCCATCACGACCTTGAAACTTAGGCCACATGGTAATGCCGTATGGGTCTTGCAGGTCTTCGAACTTCAGCACCCCCTCAGGCAGCCCGAGTTCATCGCCTTGATACAGGCATGGCGTGCCCTTCACAGTAAGCTGCATCGCGGCGACCAGCGGCAACAGTGCGCCGCCAGTCTCAGCAGCTTTCCAACGGGTTGCGACTCGCTCAATATCGTGGTTTGCAATCGCCCAACAGGCCCAGCCATCTCCATAAGACTCGACCTTCGAGAAGACGTCATGAAAGAACGGCGCGCTGCGATCGGGCCCCAGCAGGTCGAAGCTGTAGGCCATATGAAGTCGATCTGTTCCCGCGGTGTACTCCATCATGCGCGCTAGGCCATCGTCGTCACCGATTTCACCCAAGAGTGCAATTTCGCCAAACTGGTTGACCCGCTCCCGCAGACGCTTGAGGAAGGCAAGATTCTCGGGCCGAGACTTATCGAACTGATGCTTCTGCCAGGAGTAGGGATTGAAATCCTGAACCGCAGGATTCCCCGATGCACCTCCGCGGCCGGGATTGTCCCTGAGTTGCGCGTCATGGAAATAGAAGTTCGCTGTGTCTAACCGGAAGCCATCTACCCCGAGTTCGCACCAGAACTGCACAGCATCAAGGATTGCATCCTGAACGTCAGCACAGTGGAAATTAAGGTCAGGTTGGCTGACCAAAAAGTTGTGCATGTAGTACTGGTTGCGGCCGGTATCCCATTGCCACGCACTACCGCCAAAAATAGAGAGCCAGTTGTTGGGTGGGGTGCCATCGGGCTTTGCATCGGCCCACACATACCAATCTGCTCGGGGGTTTGAGCGGCTTGCTCGACTCTCTTTGAACCAGGGGTGTTGATCAGACGTGTGCGAGAGCACCTGGTCGATCATAACCTTGAGGCCGAGACGATGAGACTCCTCCACCAGCGCTTTGAAATCTGCAACCGTGCCGAACATGGGGTCGACATCTTTGTAGTCGCTCACGTCATAGCCAAAGTCTTTCATCGGGCTCTTGAAAAATGGAGAGAGCCAGACAGCCTGCACCCCCAAGCGCGCGAGGTACGGCAGGCGTGAGCAAATGCCCTTTAGGTCACCAATTCCGTCCCCATTTGAGTCTGCATAGGATCGGGGGTAAATCTGATAAAAAACAGCGGACTTCCACCACGGGGGCATGCTCGTTCCTTTCATTGGTTCTATCCCTTTACCGCTCCAGCCGTGAGCCCGGAGACAATCCGTTTCTGAAACACAAAGACCAAGATTAAGAGCGGCAGCGTGACGATGACCGAGGCCGCCATGATGGATCCCCACGGGATTTCAAAGGCGGTCGAGCCCGAGATCAAAGAGATACCCACAGGCACCGTGCGCTGACTGTCGTCGATGACAAACGTCAAGGCAAACAGAAACTCGTTCCAGGCGCCAATAAAGGCCAATAGCCCAGTGCTCACCAGCGCTGGCCACAGCAAGGGCATGAAGACCTGGAAAATAATCCTTCCCACACCGCACCCGTCCATGATGGCGGCCTCTTGGAGCTCGAGTGGAAGCTCCCGCATGAAGGTGGTCAAGACCCACACGGTAAACGGCAGCGTAAAAACCGTATACGGGACAATAAGGCCCAGCGCCTTGTTATAGAGGCCCATCCATCGGATGAGCTCAAACATGCCTGAGAGGATTGCAACCTGCGGGAACATGGAGACTGCGAGGATTGCGAGGAGCAGCGCACCCCTCCCTTTGAAGGAAATGCGACCGAGCGCGTAGGCTGCGGAGACAGCGATGACCATAGCAATCACGACCGTCAGAACTGCGACCGCAATCGAGTTCCAGATATAACTACCGAAGGCTTGGTTGCCAGTGACCAGTCCAACGTAATTATCCAGACTGGGGTCGCTCGGCCAGAGTGCAGGGCTAAAGATAGCGCTCCCAGTCTTCAGCGACGCACCTACGGCGTAGAGCAGCGGAAAGCAGCTCACCAACACCACCATGGCGGCAAGAACGTATACGAGTGGATGTGTGCGATTCATTTTGACTCCACCAGCTTGAAACGCGTCAAGCGAATGAGCAGATACGCCGCGCCAAACAACATGAGAAAGAGCACTGTCGAGGCGGCCGCACTGAATCCAAGGTTCCCGTTTTCAACCATCTCTCGCCGCACGAAACCAGACATGCTCATGGTGGCACTCCCATTCGAAGTCATGATGTAAATCAGATCGAAGACCCGAAGGGCATCAAGCAAACGAAAAATCACGGCAACCACGAGCGGGCCCCAGATTAGAGGGAGGGTAATCTGCCGAAAAGTCGTCCACGCCGACGCCCCCTCAAGGCGCGCGGCCTCATAGATCTCTTTGGGCAGCGTCTGAAGTGCTGCAAGCATCAGCAACGCCATGAATGGCGTGGTTTTCCACACGTCCACTGCAATCACGGAAAAAAGTGCAAGGCTCGGATCCGCAGTCCAGGCAAGGCCCTCACGCAGAATTCCGAACTGCATGAGGTAATGGTTCACCACCCCGAACTGATCGTGAAGCATCCAAGACCACATCTGCGCCGACACCACTGTGGGGATGGCCCAGGGCACCAGCACCGCTGTTCGAACCCAGCGCCGGCCGGCAAATTCCTGATTGAGCAGCAACGCAAGCAGCAGGCCAAAAACCGTCTCGAGCGTCACCGAAATGGCGGCAAACATGAGGGTGTTGCGAATAGCAATGCCCCACTCACTGGACCAAAACCCATCTACATAGTTGGGATTGAAGAACAAGCCGTAAGGACCCACGAAGTTCTCAAGCCCCACGAACCGGGAGAGCTCTGGCTCATCCAGTGATGCATCCGTGAGGCCAAACCAGAACGATCGCAGCAGTGGCCAGACAACGACCACCAGCAATGCAAGCAGCATCGGAGCGAGCAGCATCCATGCCGTTCTGGTCCGATGGGTGTGTGCGCTCATCGCCACTCCTGCCGCTTCACCAGATGCAAACGCCCCTCAAGGCGGCGAGCAGCATCCTCCGCCTCAGCTCTGCCCGACATCACCTCGTGAACCGCATCCCAGAACTGTTGGCTCACGCGTGGGTAACGGGTTGCTGTGACCGTACTCGGTCGGGCAACCGAGTTTGCGAAGACATCTTTGAGTTGAACCATAAAAGGATTGGCTCGCTCAATATCCGCATCCTCGTAGAGCGCAGGCCGTGTGGGATTAAACGAGGCCTCGATTGCCCGCTTCTTCTGAGTAGACGCCGAGGTCATGTACAGCACGAGGTCGGCAGCTTCTTTGGGGAACCGACTGTACTTTGAGACACCAAGGCTCCACCCCCCGAGTGTGGCGGCAGGTCGTCCGTTGGTGCCTCCGGCTGGCAATGCTGCAATACCCACCCGCCCTCGAACGACACTGTCTCCCTTATTCAGCAGGCCCCAGGCGTAAGGCCAGTTGCGCATGAATAGCGCCCCACCATTCTGGAAGACACCCCGCGAGTCCTCCTCGTTGTAGTTCAAAACACCGGGCGGACTCACCCGCGAGACCAGTGACCTCCCCATATTCAGGCTGGCTATGAATCCCGGATTGCGCACATCGATCGTGCCGTCCGCTCTCACGACCGTGCCTCCGTTGTGCGAGGCAACCCATTCCAAGGCATTACACGAGAGGCCTTCGTATGCGCGTCCTTGAAAGACATAGCCATGGAAGGTCCGACCCGCCGCACGCTCTTGTGTTTGAACATGCTCTGCAGTGGAGATGAGCTCCTCCCAGGTCTTGGGGACAGGACGGCCGTACTTGACGAGCAAATCTTTGCGGTAATACAAAAGCCCAGCATCCGTATACCAAGGCATGCCCACCAATCGGTCTCCCACGGTCATGTTCTCGACCATGGCTAGGAAGTGCTCTCGCTCGACCCCATTCGAGAAGGGCTTCAAGTCCAGCAGGTGCTTTTGGATTACACCAGGCCAGACCACATCCATCATGATGACGTCAACGTCTGGAGATTTAGCCGCAAAGAGTTGGCGAAATAATGCGAGGGTCTCTACGGGATTCTGAGAGACAGAGATTGTCTTGACCACATTGCCCGTGGCCTGAGCCCAGGCCTGGGCGTGCTTGACGCAATACTCTTGGTCGTTGGCCGAGGCTCCGCAGGCAAAGGTGAGCGTAGCACCGGCTGCCAGCGCAACCGATGCGCCATGCATTCCAGCGGCGAGGGTTAGCCCCACAGCCAGCGCTCTGAGCCTGAGTACGCTCACCGATTCACCTCCCAGACCATTGCCGTCAATGCGGGAAGCGTGATGGACTGGCTTGCAGCGGACCACGTCGCAAGACGGGGACGAGGGTCAGCGGCCTGCGGTAAACGGTGAACTGGGTGCAGTATCAAGCGTTCAGATTTTGCCAACGGTACCTTCAGGCTCCCCTCCGTATCGGCAAAGTTGAAAGCAATGACGAGGCTCTTCACCTGCTTTCCATCTGAGGCTCTGGTATGCAGTCGAAGTCCAATCAGCCCTTCCCCTTTGATCGGCTCAAGCCACTCACTGCGTGCCTGAATATCGGCCTGTGAGCCCAAGGAAAACAGCGGGCTAGATCTGCGGATACGAATCAGATCCAACAACCCTCGATGGGTCATCTGAATCTGTCGCGCGGAGGGCTTCACACGACTTGATGACTGGAGTCGATCCTGCATTAATCCCCATTCCTGTGTGTGATCCTCTTGGGGTGGGAGTGCCAGACCGAAGCCGTTGTCACGCAGGCTCCAATCGATGCGGTTGACGGCATCACCCGAATCGTAGCTGTTGCGATCCATGGATTTCGATCGCAGGATGTCGACCCCAGCATGCAGATACGCAATCCCCTGCGAAAAGGCAGTGGTCGCCAAGGCCAGCAGCTGGGCACGGACCAGTCGCTCGGAATTCCAGTCGGTAGGAGCACGCAAGACATTCAAATCGAAGAGGGTGTGGTTGTCATGGTTCTCGACGTAGTGAACAACCTCATCGGCACTTGCTGCATAGCCAGCGGGCTGCCCCGCATAGACAATCGCCTCTCCTGCTCGTGTAGCTCCTGACTGCGTGCGAATCTCGATTTCACGCAAATTGCCGACCAGCCCCAGGCGTACAAGATCCATGGCCTCAGGCGTGATCTGTCCATGAATCAGGCCACGTCGCTTCGCGAGGTCCGCACCTCGGTCGCCCGCGCTTCCGCCTCGAATCGCATCGCGGGCACGGTCACTAAAGGTCGCAATACCCGTCCCGTAGAGACTGAGCTGCGATGCCTGTGCAAAGAGACGGCCGTCTGCCACCTCACCAAAGTTCCAGCCCTCACCCAGAAAGTTGATGGGCCGACCGAGCGCCTGATTGAGCGCGATCTGTGACTGAATCATGGCCCCTCGGGGTTGATGCCCCATGAGGTCAAACCGAAACGACTCTATGCCGTAGTGCTGAGCCCAGAGCACAAGCGAGTCGCGCATGAGCTTGTCCATCATCACCCGCTCCGTGGCGGTGTTCTCGCAACACGTCGATTGCTCTATCTTTCCAGTCGCGGAGAGTCGGTGGTAATAGCCCGGGACCACCCGATCAAGCACGCTCTTGGGATCCTGACCCGATCGAGCGGTATGGTTGTAAACGACATCCATGCCCACCCGAAGTCCAATGCGTCGCAACGCGAGAACCATCTCCCGGAACTCACGAATACGAGCAAAAGGACTCTCGGGGTCCGATGCATAGACGCCCTCGGGTGCATTGAAGTGCAGCGGATCGTAGCCCCAATTAAAGCAATCTTTGGAGCGATCTTTCGCCAAAGGATCGCAAGCCAGTTCATCGACAGTAGCAATGTCGAAGACGGGCAGCAAATGGATATCCGTGACACCTGCCTTCGCCAACCGCTCGAGGTGCCGCATGCCGTTGCTGTGAGGGTGCCGAAAGGCCCCGTAAAGGCCGCGCTCATCGACTGGAACGGTGTTGTCTACCCAAGAGAAGTCGCGCACATGCAGTTCATATACGACCATGTCGTGGTTGGCGAGTACACGCTGCGATTTTCGAACCTGCTCTTGCCAGCCCCTGGGCAGGGTGCGTGGATCATCCAAGCTGATCAGAGCGAAGTGACGCGAATTCCCAGTCAACGCATGAGCATAGGGATCAGTGACCTGGTTGAGCACCAGCCCAACCCCGGGGACGAACACCTCGATCTGTGCAATTGCGAGGGTCGGTTCCAGCGTGAGCTGATGTGGCACGGACCAGACACCAGACTGTGGAACAGGTTTGGCAGCAGTCACCAACCAATTTGCACCAGACTTACGACACAAACCGACCGACTGTGCGGTGGGTGCCCAAAGTCGCCAAAACCCCTCTGATGCCGAGAAGCCAAGGGTTACCGTGCGCGCCGCGTCCGCGTATACCAGATCGAGAATTGCACCCATCTGAATCGAACTGGATTGAACCACTGCGCCCTGGTCGTCGAGCGCCACCACGGCCAGCTGCTGGTTGACCCAGGACCGCCATTCGCTTGGATCAATGTCCCTTGCAAAGCGCAGCAGACTGGGGCTTTCCGTCAGCTGTAAGAGATCAACGCGGTGATCCGCGCCCACCGGATGACCGCTCGAGTCCTTTGTGAGACGCCCGGGTGCCCCAACGATCAGCTGAAATTTCGCAGCTGGAACCTTCGGCCCGAGGCCCGACCATTCGACCTGAGAAGGGGAGATGAGTCGCACAGCAGCGGGCCCCGCCTGAAGACGATCGGGGGCGATGAGATGGGCAGACGGCCCTTGCGCACACTGGGCGGTGCGATCAATGATCGGCGCGGCCGCATGCAGATGTCCTGTGCCGCCCGAGGCACTGAGTATCACCGCAAGAGAGAGCCAGATCTTCCGAAACACGGAAACTCCACTACATATTTAGTTATCTTATTTTGTAGTAAAACTAAAACAGTGGTGACTAGGGCAAACCCTAGCGCTCAGCCATTGAGGCACTCATGAGGCTGTGGCTTGCCCATGAGCCAATATCTGATCGACAAAGGCTCGATGAGTCGGCATGGCACGCACACATTTCTCTATGACGGACTCAATGCCGTCCAAAAACGTCTTCAACTCAGCTTCGGAGTAGAGGTCAACCAAGGGGTGATACCCCCTAGGGCGCAGGCCCTGACCATGCATCACCTGCAACCAGCCCACTGGGGTAAAGAGCTCCGTGTGGTGGCGAAAGATGCGGCCAGAGCTCTCGTACAGCGACATCTTATCGGTCAGGCTCTGGGGCACAGGCATGTCACGGCGACTGACCCAGAACGGGGTGTCAGATCGCTGCGTGAGCTTGTAGTGAAGAATGATGAAGTCGCGAACCGAGAGAAACTCAAAGTCCATCTGACGGTTAAATTCCTCAATGTCTCGCGCTGTAAAACCGGTGTGAGGGAAGAAATCGATGATCTTGTCGATCGCTGTCTGAATGAGGTGGATGCTTGTGGACTCCAAGGGCTCCAGAAAGCCCGATGACAAACCCACCGCAATGACATTCTGCTCCCAACAGCGCTTGCGCTTGCCCGTAACGAACTGAATGAGGCGGGGCTCTGCCCGCGCCGGGCCGTCGAGATTCTCCAGAAGGATTTGAGTGGCCTCATCTTCACTCATAAAGTCCTTGCAAAAGACATGTCCATTCCCCGTCCGATGCTGAAGAGGAATGCGCCATTGCCACCCGGCCCCGTGGGCCGTTGCTCGGGTATAGGGTGTAAAGGCTCCAGCGGGCTCGCAAGGGACAGCCACTGCGCGATTCATTGGAAGCCACTCGGACCAATCCTCATAGGCCACACCCAGTGTCTGCCCGAGAAGCAGAGAGCGAAAGCCCGTGCAATCAATGAACAGGTCCCCCTTGACCACTGCCCCACTCTCAAGCGCCACAGACTCGACTACACCCGTCGTCGGGTGGCGATTTACGCTCTGAATGCGTCCTTCGCTGCGCCTAACCCGACGTGCCTCGGCGTATTCACGCAGGAATTTCGCATAGAGCCCTGCATCAAAATGAAAGGCATAGACGATCTCGCTGAGCGGCGAGTTCGGCATGTCGGTGGCGGGTCGCATGAATTTATCTTCATGGCAGGCCATGCGATTAATCGAATAGGTCTCAAGATCAGGCGCCTTTCCCGCAAGCCACATCTTGAGCCAGACCTGATGAAAATCAGTCGTCCAGAGCTTGCGGCCGAAATGACCAAACCCATGGATATAGCGCGACCCCATCTCACTCCAGTTCACAAACTCAATGCCAAGCTTGAAAGTAGCCTTGGTCGCACGGACGAACTCATCCTCGTTGATCTCGAGAATCTGGTTAAAGAGCCTGATCATCGGAATGGTGGCCTCACCAACACCGACTGTCCCAATCTCGTCCGACTCAACCAATTCAATCTCGAACCGACCCTGCAGAACCTTAGACAGGGCCGCCGCGGTCATCCAGCCGGCGGTTCCACCGCCAACAATGACCACCTTTCGAATGGGGGACTGCATCTCCATGGGGTGCCGCTCCTGTGCTCAAAAAAAATCCCGCGCAGCTCGCACCGCGCGGGATCGATGCTTAGCAGATCAGTTTAGAACTTGTAGTTCACGCCGATCAGCTGGGTCTTCCCGTACTTGATGGTCTCGATGATGTTCGCAGGCGTTTCTTTGTAACGCTTGAACTCTGCATTACCCAGATTGCTGATCTGATAAATCACCGAGAGGCCCTTCAGACGACCACTCTCCACACCGTAACCCAACTGCAGGTCGGTGATGGCCTCGCCCTTAATGTAGGTGAGCTGGCGGTTGTCCTGGAAGTCCGTGATCTCACCCAAGAAGTCGGACCGGCTGCGTCGTGCATAAGCAGCCTGGAAGCCAAACTTCTCGAAGTAGATCTTGGCGTTCGTGACCTTTTTGGAGAGACCAGGCAGCGGAATGGTGCTGGTGCCAACATCGTTCACGTTAAAGCCACTGGCAGGCAGGTTGATTGAGCTCGAGGTATTCGAGTGGTTGACCACCACGCCAAATCCATCGAGTGCCTTGAGCGCCATCGAGAAGGGCACCGAAACCGACATCTCAAATCCACGGATGCTTCCGCCACTGCCGTTCACCGGCTTGGTCAGAATACCGGTCGTGGGCGCACCCACTTGCGTGGTGTTGGGCGTCAGCAGGCTAGCGAAGTTGTACGGCGTTCCGGTCTTGACGATGAAGGTTTCCATGTCTTTGTAAAAGCCAGCAACTGCAACGTAACCCTTATTGCCTGCGAAGTATTTCTCGTAAGACAGGTCGAAGGCATTCGCGCGGAAGGGCTCAAGCTCTGGGTTACCGCCACTACCCTCGTACCGACGGTTTTCGTTGCTGTAGCCAAAGCCGAAGCTGGGCTTCATGTCGGCCATACTGGGACGAGCTAAAACCTTACCGACACCCACACGAACGATCTGGTTATTGCCCAGATCCGTAGAGAGGTTCAGGCTAGGCAGGAAGTCGGTGAAGGACTTACCGCCCTCAGCCGCGAGCTTGGTGCACTGCGTGCCTGCGCAACCGGCGCTATTGGTTGAGAAGCCCTGGGAGTTCTGGTCGGTTTGTGCCATTTGCACACCGAAATTGCCTCGCCAGCTACGTCCCAGCATCTTGCCGTCAATGTCACCCTTGAAGTAGGTCGTGCTGACCTTCTCGGATACGACCCAGTTCTTGGCCAGAATGTCTGCCTGTGTCCAACCAGCAGACTGGTATACCGACCCCAGCGAACCGGAGGGATCCCAGGTGATCACATTAAGCCCAGAACCCCCGGCCTGCGTTTTGCCAGGGTTGGGGACGTCAGCAAATGCGCCCTTGCCCGACTTACCCAACAGCAGAACGGCACCCTCATCAACCACACGGGATTTTTCACGGTCGGAAATGTTGAATCCAATCTCAACACCAGAAATCGCACCGTACTCCACATCACGGCGAGCCGAGGCGCGGAATCCCTTGATGGAGTCTTCTACTGTATTCACTGCAATGTAGCCGTCCTGTGCGCCACCACCCCAGCCTTGCACGTTCGTCAACTTCATGATCGCGGGATCAGAGTAGTCGAGGCCCAAGGTGTATTTCACGGCATCGAAATTCGAGCCATTGAAGCCGGAGAAGCTCACCGTATCGTTGGGGTTGTTCACCGTTGCAGGCAAACCTGCCGTCGTCTCAAAACGCTCACCCGTGCGTTTTACGTTTGAGCGCGACAGATCAAGGGTGCCGGTCCAGTCACCCATCTTGAATTTGTTCTCCCAGCCCACGGACTTCAATGAGTCGTTGTAGGCCTCACCGTGGTTACGCACCACACCGCGGAAATTGGTGAAGGTGCCCGAGGTGGCCACACCGCCAGCAATCGTGGCATTGATCAAGGAACCACCGGTGTCGTACTCGCCAGCGGAGAGTCCACCTGTGGGCCCTTCAAGGCCCTTCTTGGAAACGACGAACTTACCCTCAGAGGCGAAGTAGTCCAGCGTGGACTCAAAGTCTTTGCTGGGCTTGAACTGCACAACAGCCATTGCGCCATCGCGATCGGAGGCTGTCTTCTCCGTATCAAATCCGAATCCACCAGGCACTTTGACCTTGGCCCCGTTGTAATCGACCTCGGGCGTCCATCCACCCCAAGAGTTGAAGCGCTGCTGCTCTGCGCCAGTATCTTTGAACTTCACAAATCCAAGGGCGACACCCAGCTTACGGTCCATAAACTGGTCCACGTACGAGAACGACTTGCGGGTGCCGTCTCCTTCGCCCGCACCGGAATCGATTCCTGTGGTCTGCTTGCGGTAATTGGCAGCAATCGCACGTTTGCCGTAGTCGAGGGGCCGCACGGTACGCAAATCAATGGTTGAAGATAGGCCCTGACCCAGCAGCGAGGCGTCTGGCGTTTTGTAGATCACGACCGAATTCAGCAACTCGGCAGGGAACTGGTCGAACTCTACGCCGCGGCTGTCGCCGGTAGAGGCTTGCTCTCGGCCGTTGAGCAGTCCACCGTTGAAGTCGGGTGACATGCCGCGAACGCTGACCGACGATGATTTCCCTGTGATCTTGTTGCGCTGAGAGGTAACACCGGGCAAACGCGAGACCGACTCGGCAACACTTGCATCGGGCAGCTTACCGATGTCTTCCGCGGAGATCGCCTCAACGATATTGCTCTCGTTCTTCTTGACGTTGATCGAGTTCTCGATCGATGCCCGAATGCCCGTGACAGTGACCGTCTGCTCTTGGGCACTTGCAGCACCGGAGGCCATTACCGCCATTACAGCAAACGCAACGGGGCTCAGCCGCAGTTTGTTGGATTGCGCGTGAGCAGCACCCTGCACGCGTTTACGATTGTGTTGTGTCATGTCTCACCCTTTTCTTTATGGTCAATGGCGGTCAGGAAATTTTGCTTCCAGCGCACCTCGATAATGTAATTTTGTTAAATTTTTTAAGGGATAGGGCTTACCCTAGGTTCCGTCATAAAAACAACACAGACACCCCATGTCTTGCCACCATTGGGCCAAGCGTGCAGTGCGGCAATGTGAACTCACCATAGTCCGGACACCCAAAGATAACAATTTTTATGTAGTTTCACTACAAAAAATGAACCTTCGTCGTAGACAAACCCTTGTCACCTTGGCCAGCCTCTCCGCACTGCCCTCCGCGGTTTCCAATGCATCTCAGCTGCCCTCAAGGCTTGAGCGCCCCTCCCAGCCGGGTCAGCACTTCAGCCTCAGGCCATCACGGTTTCACGGGCTTGCACCCCGGGACCTGAGGCTCTGGCTTCCCCCATCATTCGACCGCCGGCAACCCTACGAGGTGTTGCTGGCCCATGACGGCCAAAATCTCTTTGACCCCGGATACTCTTATGGAGGGGTGCCTTGGGGACTCGACCGCACCCTAGAGCGCCTCTTGAGTGAGCCACTGGTTCGGCAGGTTGTTGTGGTTGGTGTACCCAACTCATCGCAGCGCTTCGAAGAATATGCGCCACAAGACCCGCTGGAAGCGCTCTCCCCTGAACTCTGGCGCCTGGCCTATGGCTCTCGTAGCGGAACACCGGCGGCTGCAGACTTCCCGGGCCTGGCAAATCGGTATCTCGCCTTCCTCATGGAGACGGTGCTGCCTGAATCGCTCGGTGCGCTGGGCCTCCAGGAACCCGCCCATGGCATTAGCCTCATGGGTTCCAGCATGGGCGGTCTCATCTCCTTGTATGGGCTCTGCAAGTACCCCGCCCGCGTGAAACAAGCGGCGTGCCTATCGACACACTGGCCGATGACCGTAAATGCCGACCTGCTGCTCAAGCCCCACCCCAGTGCAGAACCCATTGCCCAGAGCTACCGAGACTGGCTCGCGCGTCACCTGCCACTGGCCGGCATGCACCGCATCTATATGGATCACGGCACGCTCAACCTTGACGGCCTCTACGGCACGCATCAACGACAGGTCAATGCGATTATGAAGGCCAGAGGGTATTCAGAGGCGCGGGACCTACGCAGCCTAGTATTCGAAGGAACCGATCACAACGAGACATCCTGGGCCGCGCGACTGGCCACGCCCATGCAATTCCTTTTCTCTTAGGGCTGCGTCGGCGCGGAAATCTCCAGAACCAGGGCTTCACGTCCGCGGAGTCGAAGCGTCGAGCCCAGCTTGAATGAGGCCCCGGTCATGATGTCCCTAGCCATTTGACCTGGGCTGATCCGCTCATGAAATCGATCGAGCGACAAGTCCTGATCTGAGCCCTTATTGATGACAACCATGACCGTCGGGTGCCCCTCAAGGTAACGAAAATAGACGTAAGTCCCTGCCGCGTGATCAGGCACGTAATGCATGAGTCGGCCCTCTTTCACTGCCGCAGAGCCCTTCCTCCAGGTTAGGAGATTGCGCAAGGTCTCTTGGGTTTTACGCTGATCGGCATTCATGCCCGCACCGGTGAATACATTCACGGGATCTCCAGAAAAGCCACCTGGCAGGTCTGCACGAATCTCACCATGGTGCCCAGGCGTTTTGTTCGCGATATGCGCTTCGACCCCATAGTAGAACTGCGGAATACCCCGCAGTGTGGCCAGGTAGGTCAGCGCCATGCGCACCAAGGCAGGGTCGTGATTGAGCTTCTTGAAGAGCCGATCGCCATCATGGTTAGACCCAAAAATCATCAGATGGCTCGGGTCTGGGTAGAGGATGTCGTTGACCAGATGCCCATAGAGCTGGTTGAGACCCGGGCCGTGCTGGGTGTCCTTGGCCGTAAATGCCTCGGGCAGCACATCGTAGAGCGGAAAATCCATCAGGCTGGAGATGTGAGACTTGTAGCCGTCGGGGTTCTGCTTGCCGCGCTGCCATTGCGACACGATGACCGGATTGCCATGCCACTCCTCGCCCACAATCGATAACTTCGGATACTCCTGAGCCATGCGCGCAGACCACCGGGTGAGAAAGTCTCTGTCCGAGTACGAATAAGTATCGACGCGAATGCCAGAGAGCCCAAGCGTCTCGATCCACCAGAGGCTGTTCTGAATAAGGTACTGCGCCATAAGCGGATTGCGCTGATTCAGATCGGGCATGCTCTCCACAAACCAACGATCAACCAGTGCGCTCAGATCGGCTTCCGACCGATACGGGTCGATAACCGCCTCCTTTTTGTGGCTGGTCTCTGCGAAGGGCTGACCTTGCCGATTAAACCAATCATGCGAGGGCAGATCCTTAACCCACCAGTGCCCAATGCCCGCGTGATTCAGCACAACATCTTTAATCAGCCCAATACCCCGGCGACGCGCCTCAGCAGAAAGCCTCTCATAATCAGTCAGACTCCCATGTCGAGGATCGACCCCGTAGAAGTCTGTGATGGCATAGCCATGATAGGAAAAAGTAGGCGCCCTATTCTCGAGCACAGGAGTTGGCCAAATCTGAGTGAAACCCATCGACTGTACGTAGTCGAGCGCCTGGATCATGCCAGCGATATCGCCGCCATGGCGTGCGTTGGGATCTTTGCGGTCTACCCGATCCCCCAAGCCAGGAACTGCATCATTCGTGGGGTCGCCGTTCACAAAGCGATCGGGGCTGATCAAGAGCACGGAGTCGGCCTGCGAGAAGCCATTCGGCGTGTTGGCGGACCGCCGCTCAAGAGCAATCTTGACCTGCTGGGCCGCAGCACTGGGTCGCTCCAAGGTAAGCATCAAGGGGCCCGGCTGAGACCCATGGGCCAACTCAAGATGCACAAACAAGTAGTTCGGACTGTCACGGCGTTCCTGCCACAGACGTGTGACCCGAGCATCCTGAGCAGACACACGCGCGCTGGCAAGACCCGGCGCATGCATCATGAGCATGAGACGTCGATCCTGAAAATCCACCCACCAATTCGCGGGCTCCACCCGAATGGAGCCAGCAGGCGCAGATGCGGGTGACGCGAGCGCAGTTGAGCCGAAAGGGGCAGATACCAAGAGCCAGAGACATGCGGCGACCCTGCTCAGTCGCGTGAAAGATGGAAACATCATGCGTTTATCTCCTTGAAAAGTGCTGACCCCTGAATAGGCTCACAGCCACGATGACAGATATTGTGAGCAGCCGCGACACAAGCCCACTGAAGAACCTGCGCCAAGGTGGATGCGTCGTGCGTGGTGGCCGTGAGCGCCTGCAAGCGACGAAGTCCGCCAATGAACGCAGCCCAGAAGCAATCTCCAGCCCCTACGGTATCCACCACGTCCGTGATCTGTTGAGGCACATAGGCCACAGCAACGCCTGAACCTGTGAGACACCACCCTTGATCTGCGCCGCGCGTCAAAACAGTCAGGCGCGGCGAGGCCCCCACGCGGCGGAGCCAGTCACGCAGGGCGACAAGTGCCGCATCCGCTCCCGCGCCTTGAGACAAGACACCCAATGAGACCAAGTCCTCATCGCTGACCTTGAGGAGGTGCGCAAGGCTTGCCGCATCGCCAATGACATGTCGATAGTCCGTTGCATCCTTGGCCGCCACCATTCGCACATTCACATCAACCGAGACCAAGCCGCCGCGTAATCGCCAGGCGCCCAGAAGCGCATGAAGCTTGAGCCAATCTTCGGGCATGAGCGCCAAGCCTCCGGTGTGAAGCAGATCGCCTGGCTCAACCGCAAGCAGCTGAAGCAGGCCCTCAGCGGACCAGTCACGGTCGGCAACACCCTCGCGGTAAAAGCTGTAACGAGGCTGCCCATCGAACCCTAGCCTTACAACCGCAATTGAGGTCGGCAGCATGGATGGACCAAGTGGTGATAGCGCCATTCCCTCAGCGTTCGCGCGCGCTGCAAACGATTGCCCCCAGTCATCCTGCGAAAACGGATTCAAATAGAGGGGTGCTATGCCCAAGCGCGAGAGCGCCAGACCCACATTGAAGACCGACCCACCGAGACAGGCCTGATAACGGCCATCTACCTCCTCGATGAGGTCAACCAAGGCCTCACCAATCAGCGCGACCAGGGGCTCACGAGAGGCACTGGATGTTGGATTAACGCTCAAGGAGCCTCCTCAAAAAATGACAACACCATGTCAAAAAAGCCTATGATTTCCACATGCAGCTTGCCTCATCGTCCCTATTGGCGCGGATCGCACACACCCTTCAACAAGGCGACCTCAGTCCGTCCGAATCCAAATTGGCCCAGGAACTGCTCGAGAACCCGGCCCGCTTCAGCAGAGGTACGGCAGCATCCTTGGCGCAGGCCGTGGGAGTTAGCCCACCGACTGTGGTGCGATTCTGCCGGCGTCTTGGATTTTCTGGCCTGGCTGACTTCAAGCTCAGCCTCGCAGAGAGCCTCGGTGCGAGTGGGGTCCCATACGTTCACCAATCGGTTGGCACGCGCGACAGCATGACTGAGATCGCCCAGAAAATGGCCGAAAGCACCCACCAAACCCTGCAGCTCTTTGCACGCAAGATCGATGAATCGCGCTACAAAAAGGCTCTGGACCGACTCGAGAAATGTCTGAAGGGACGTAACCGTCTGGTGATTTTTGGCGTGGGAAGCTCTGGATTGGTCTCGATGGACGCCGAGCACAAATTTCAACGCCTTGGTATGCATGCAAGCGCCTACAGAGACGGCCACCTTCAGGTGATCACAGCGAGCCTCTGTCAGCCTGAAGACCTGGTGCTGGTGATTTCGAACGCAGGGAGAAGTGCGGACCTGCTGGAGGTCACCAAGCTCGCTCAGTCCCGCGGCACATTCACCATCGCCATTACGAGCAGCCACTCTCCGCTCTCCCAGATCGCAGACCTGAGTCTGGTGGCAGACCATGCCGAGAACTACGACCTCTACAGTCCGATGGTCTCTCGAATTCTGCATTTAACCCTCATTGACATGCTTACAACGGGCCTCGCGATTCGGCTTGGCCCAAGCTTGGGCAAGCGGCTGAAAAACATCAAGTCAAACCTCAGAATTCGTTATCAGTAATTGGCTTGGCAAACGCGCCAGGTAGTGTAATAATTTTTACACTCAAAAAGTAACATCCTTACACTTTGTTCGCAACGGGAGCTGCCCTTATGGCCTCAGCCCAGACCTGCATTTACATCTTTGGTGGAACCGGAGACCTCTCCTTTCGCAAGCTTTTGCCCGCGCTCTATATGGCGCACATGCACGGGCGACTGCCTGAGCCCTATCGGTTCATTGCGGTTGGGCGGCAAGCGCTCAGCCAGTCCGACTTCCTCAGCCAGGTCGAGACGCGCTCTCGCGGATTCGTGAGCGAAGAGAATCTCGTGGAGAGCCACTGGAGCAGCTTCAAAGCGCGGCTCAGCTATAGCGCAGTCGACCTGTCCCAGGCAGATGCCTACCATGCGCTCGCCTCAGCAGGGGATGCGGATTCACTGCGTGTCTTCTATCTGGCAACAGCTCCTGCTTTGTTCACGAGCATCTGCAAAGGACTACAGGCCGCAGGCCTCGTGACGCCAAAGAGCCGTGTCGTACTCGAGAAACCGCTGGGTCATGACCTCGCCTCAGCCCAGAGCATCAACGAGGAAGTTGCCAGCGTCTTTTCCGAAAACCAGATCTACCGAATTGATCACTACCTTGGGAAAGAGACGGTTCAGAACCTCATGGTGTTGCGGTTTGCTAACGCAATTCTCGAGCCACTCTGGCGCGCCCCATTCATCAAGGGAGTTCAGATTACCGTCGCGGAATCCGTTGGCGTTGGATCGCGAGCAGGCTTTTACGATGGAACTGGCGCGCTTCGTGACATGGTTCAGAATCACCTGCTGCAGCTGCTCTGTATTGTGGCCATGGAACCCCCCATTTCACTGGACCCCGATGACGTGCGCGACGAGAAACGCAAGGTCCTCAGAAGTCTTGCCCCAATGGCGCCGCCCGATGTTAAAACGAATACCGTTCGTGGACAGTACCGCGCGGGCTACGCCGAAGGTAAGCCGTGTGTGTCGTATCACGACGAGGAGGGCGTGCCCCGCGGCAGCGAGACAGAGACCTTTGTCGCCATTAAGGCCGGGATCCAGAATGCAAGATGGGCAGGCGTGCCCTTTTTTCTGAGAACGGGCAAACGCCTCCCGACTCGGCGATCTGAAATCATCATCGAGTTTGCCGACATGCCTTTCTCCATCTTTAGGGATGGCGACACACACCCCAACCGGCTCGTCATTACCCTACAGCCAGAGGAGTCCATCAAGCTGCAGATGGTCATGAAGGAGCCAGGGTCTGGCATGAATCGACGCCCTGTTGAGCTCAATCTGGATCTCGAGTCCGCGTTTACTGCGCGCCGCGCAGAGGCCTACGAGCGACTGCTGGTAGATGTAGTAAAGGGGCGACTCACACACTTTATGCGCAGGGACGAGCTCGAGGCGGCTTGGTCCTGGATTGACCAGATCCAGGAGGGCTGGCGCCAAATTAAATCACCGCCAAAGCCCTACAACGCAGGCAGCTGGGGGCCTGCATCCTCATCTGCACTGGCGGCAGGCGCTGGTACCCCATGGCATGAAGAGACCTGATCGTGCAGGCGCTCTCCATTCTCCACAACTGGATCCTCAGCCACACAGCACATCACCAAACGGTTACGTTGGCACTCTCGGGTGGGCGCTCCCCGATTCCACTCCTCGAGGCACTCGCTGAATCGGACTTGCCATGGGATCAAGTGCGCATCGCGCTGGTCGATGAGCGACTCGTGGGCCAACAGCATCCTGCCAGCAATACGGGGCTGATCCGGAGACACCTCTTACAGAAGCAGGCGAGAGCGGCAGAGCTGCTGGACTTTATGCCAGACACGGATGCGATTTACGCAGACCCGCTCGAGTGGTCCACCAAGGCGAACAACCGCCTTGAGGGCCATGCGCCAACGATTGTGGTGCTTGGCATGGGGACTGACGGTCACACCGCATCACTCTTCCCCAACGAACCTGACTTGGCTGCCGCCGTTGCGCCAGGGGCTTCACTCTATGTTCCTATGCGCCTTCAGCACCCCCCAGCAGAGGCCCCGTTCCATCGGGTTACGCTGAGCCTGAACGGCATCCTGTCGGCTGAGCATCGACTCCTGACCATTACGGGCGAGCGCAAACGGGCCGTACTTGCTCGCGCCAAAACCGAATGCAGCAACGCACTTCCAGTGTCTCGCGTGCTGCACGCACAGGGCCACTCCACCACCATTCTCGAGGATGATCCCGCATGACCCATCCGACCCTTGAGGCCGTAACCGCCGCGATCGCGGCTCGCAGTGCCCATAGCCGGGCCCGATACGAGGCAATGCTTGCAGCCTCTCGGAAGCAACGCCCTCGCCGAGACTCCATAGGGTGCGCCAACCTTGCACACGCAACGGCTGCGCTCGATGCCCGAGAGAAAATTGCAATTCGTGCACAACGCGCCCCCAACCTAGGTATTGTCACGGCATACAACGACATGCTCTCAGCCCATAAGCCCTATGAGCATTACCCGGCAATACTCAGAGAAGAGGCGCTCAAGCACGGTGCGACAGCCCAGGTAGCAGGGGGTGTGCCTGCGATGTGCGACGGCATCACGCAGGGCTACGAGGGCATGGAGCTCTCGCTTTTTTCCCGCGATGTGATTGCGTTGTCTACAGCCGTGGCGCTCTCGCACAATGTCTTTGACGGTGCGCTGCACCTGGGCATCTGCGACAAAATTGTCCCAGGACTTCTGATCGGCGCGCTTCAGTTTGGACACCTGCCCCAGATCTTCGTGCCGTCCGGCCCCATGCCCACAGGCATATCCAACAGCGAGAAGGCAAAGGTGCGTCAGCAATATGCCCTCGGCGAAGTAGGCCGCGATGCGCTGCTCGCATCCGAGCAGGCGGCCTATCACGGGCAGGGCACCTGCACCTTCTACGGAACCGCCAACTCGAACCAGTTAATGCTGGAGTTCATGGGCCTTCAACTCCCCGGCTCGTCCTTTGTGCCACCCTACACCCCCCTTCGAGATGCACTCACCCGCCACGCAGTGCAGCGGGCGGTTGAACTGGCGCACGGCAACGTGGGGCTTGGCGAGATGGTGACCACGCATACGTTAGTGAATGCAGCGGTTGGCTTGCTGGCCAGCGGCGGCTCAACCAATCATGCGATTCACCTCATGGCGATCGCCAAGGCCGCGGGCATCCAAATGAACTGGGACGACCTCTCGGCACTGTCGCAGGTCATTCCGCTGATCGCAAAGGTCTACCCAAATGGACAGGCCGACGTCAATCACTTCCATGCCGCAGGTGGTGTCCCCTTCATGATCCAGACCCTGATGGCAGAGGGTCTCTTGCACCCGTCTGTTCACACCATCATGGGTCCTGGGCTCGCTTCATTTGCTCAAGAGGCGCAATTCACAGACGACACCCTGCGCTTCTCGCCCGCACCTGAGCAATCCATGGATGATTCCGTGCTGCGAACTGCGACACGCCCCTTCTCCGAGAATGGAGGGCTGGTGCTGCTGCAGGGAAATCTCGGCCGCGCAGTGGCAAAGATCTCGGCTGTGGCGATTGAGCATCAGGTTGTGCGAGCACCAGCAGTCGTTGTCGAAAGCCAGCAGGCGCTGCAAGACCTCTTTAAAGCGGGTGCACTCGAGCGAGACTTCATTGCCGTCGTGCGGGGCCAGGGGCCCAAATCAAATGGCATGCCCGAGCTCCACAAGCTCACTCCTATACTCGGCGCCCTTCAAGACAAAGGATTTCATGTTGCCTTGGTGACCGACGGCCGCATGTCCGGTGCCTCCGGAAAGGTCCCTGCCGCCATTCACCTCTCACCCGAGTGCCTGCTCGGTGGTGCAATTGGGAAGCTGCGAGACGGCGACCTCATTGAACTCGACTGCAAGGCTGGCCGGCTTGAGGCGCTAGTCTCTGCAGAGGAATGGCAGGCCCGTGCTCACGCAGTGCCTGTGCTCACAGAGGCGGACCATATCGCGGCATCGACCTTTGGGCGTGGCCTCTTCTCTTGCTTTCGCGATGCCATCTCGACCGCCGAGGAGGGCGCAAGCCCACTCGGCTTTTTCTCTGCCTCTCCAGGATCACACCCATGAGTCTCCCGAAGCTGCCCCACTTTCAGTCCAAGATCCTCCCTGTCATCGTGCTGCACACCGTCGAGGAGGCTGTGCCACTGGCCCATGCCATGCTGGAGGGTGGCATTGATGTCATGGAGGTCACGCTGCGCAGCAGCGCTGGGCTTCCCTCCATTGAGGCGATCGCCAGGGCAGTTCCGGAGATGGTGGTCGGTGCGGGTACGGTGATCACCCCCGAGGACCTCACAGCAGCCAAGCAAGCCGGGGCCCAGTTCGCGCTCTCTCCAGGCGCAAACCAAGCCCTGCTCGAGGCGGGACGGACATGCGGCATACCTTTCGTCCCCGGTGTGATGACCCCGACCGAGGCCATGTCCGCCATGGCCCAGGGGTATGAGCTGCTGAAGCTTTTTCCCGCAACGCAGGCTGGTGGACTGGGCATGCTGCGCGCGATGGCGGGTCCTTTCCCCCAGCTGCGCTTCTGCCCAACCGGCGGCATTACGCTCGAGAACTTTGGCGCCTTCTTGGGTCTGCCCAATGTGGCCATGGTGGGTGGATCATGGCTCACGCCACCGAGTATGGTCCAATCACGCGACTGGGCCGGGCTGCGCCGATTGGCGCAACAGGCCACCGACGAAACCCGTCGCGCACAAACCCTCTAAAACCTCGACCATGACCTGCCCAACCCAATACCCCGCCTGGTCCGCTCTGAGCGCGCAGGCAGTACACCCACCCAGCCTTCACACACCCAAATCCCTAAGCAGCAGCGCATGTGGCCTCAGGCTCGATTACTCCCTGCAGAGAGTCGACAGCCAGATCCTCTCCCTGCTGCACAATCTGGCCCAGCAGGCCGACGTGGTCGGGCAAGCCCGTGCCATGGCTCAAGGAGAACCGATCAACAGCACCGAGGGACGCGCCGTGCTTCATATGGCCCTGCGTGGCGACGAAGCACATCAGCACCCCTGGGGCGAGACACTCACGGCAGCAGTAGGGCATCAGCGCGAGCGCTTCCTTCGCTTTGCTGATGCGGTACGCTCGGGCGAATTGCTCAGCCCAAGCGGGCTTGCCTTCAATCACGTGGTAAACATCGGCATTGGGGGTTCAGACCTGGGCCCTCGCATGGCCTGCGAGGCGCTTGGACCCGGCGCAGCGTCGACACTGCCTGTGAGCTTCGTCTCCAATCCAGACCCATGGTGTATTGCGCAGGCGCTGGCTCTGCTGGACCCCAGCCGCACCCTTTTCATCATTCAATCCAAGACCTTCACCACGCAAGAGACCCTGACACTCTTTTCCACCGCCCTGGAGTGGGTGCGAACGGGTGGCATACCGGAATCCCACGCGATGCAATGCTTCGTCGCTGTAACGGCATCGGAGTCGCTAGCCCTCGCACAGGGCTTCTCGCCAGATCGCTGCTTTCTGTTCTGGGACTGGGTGGGCGGCCGCACCTCGGTTTGGGCGGCCATTGGCCTGCCGCTTGCGCTGCACATCGGCTCAGGTGGATTCCGTGACTTCTTGCGCGGCGCCGCAGACATGGACAAACATTTCCTGAATGCGCCCAGCTCAGAGAACCTTCCCCATATCCTCGCGCTCTTGGGTATTTGGAATCGAAATTTCTTACACGCCAGCAGCCATGCCGTGGTCTGCTATGACTTCCGGCTCCGCCTCTTCACCCCCTTTCTGCAGCAACTGGAAATGGAGTCAAACGGCAAACGAGTGCAGCGTGACGGGGAGCCCAGTGCAGTCGCTACTGCCCCAGTCGTCTGGGGCGGCCTGGGCATAGACGGGCAGCACGCTTATTTTCAATTGCTGCACCAAGGCACTGAGGCCATCCCAGTCGATTTCATCGGCGTGCAGAACGATGATCCGGACTTTCCCAGGGCATCGATCCACCGGCATGTGGTGAACATCAACCTTCGTGCCCAACAGGAGGCACTTGCACTCGGGCGCCCAGAGCCCGAGACTCGCGACGCATTGGCATCGCAGGGGCTCAAGCCAGATGAGGTCAACCGTCTCACTCCACATCGCAGCTACCCGGGAGAACGCCCCTCCAGCCTGGTCAGCTTAGACAACGGGCTCTCTGCTCAGACGCTCGGCGCGCTCATTGCACTCTACGAGCACAAGGTGTTCACCCAAGCAGCAATATGGAACATCTGCGCCTATGACCAGTGGGGGGTCGAGCTCGGCAAAGTGATTGCCAAGCGCTGGGGTTAACCCTAGCATGGCGCAGATGAGCCTGATTCGCGACCAAATCCGTTACCTCGGACGTCTCCTCGGAGACACTCTCAAAGAGCAAGAGGGAGAGCCGACGTACGCGCTCGTTGAGCGCATTCGCCAGCTCAGCGTCGCAACGCGTGGCCGCGGTGAACCCGGAGCCGCAAAAGCACTCGACCGAGCACTCAAGCGCCTCACGCCGGAACAGACGGTCACGGTCATTCGAGCGTTCAGTTACTTTTCCCACCTCGCCAATATCGTCGAAGATTTGGCTCGCCTAAGAGAGGCGGAGAGCGTGCAAGATTTGAGCGATGCGCTGCAGCCGGCGGGCTCTCTTGGCCATGCCCTGCATGTCCTGGGTCAAGCGGGTGTCGATCATCACCAGGTGCAAGCGTTACTCAGGCGCGCACATGTCTCCCCCGTGCTTACCGCACACCCGACTGAGGTTCAGCGAAAGAGTGTGCTCGATGCCGAGCGCGACATCGCAGCCCTGCTGCGTGAGCGGACGGCCCTCGAGCAATCCGGCCGCACTTCGGCACTCGAAGAGAATGACCGCAGGCTGCGCGCGCGTATCACACAGCTCTGGCAGACCCGCATGCTCAGAACCTCGAAACTGCAGGTCAGAGACGAGATTGAAAATGCGCTGTCCTTCTACAAGACAACGTTCATCCCTGAAATCCCGCGTCTCTATGCCGAGCTCGAGTCTCGACTCGGTGCACGCAGCGTGCCCCGGTTTCTTCAAATGGGGAACTGGATTGGAGGTGACCGAGATGGCAACCCCAATGTCTCAGCAGAAACACTCGACTTCTCCGTCAAGCGGCACGCCGAGACGATGCTGCGCCACTACCTCACCGAGGTGCATGCACTTGGCGCAGAGCTCTCCGTGTCTCGACTGCTGCGAGGAGCCACACCTGCGCTAGAGGCCCTTGCGCTGCGCGCACAAGATCCCAGCGCGCACCGGAGCGACGAGCCCTACCGTCAAGCGCTCATCGGGGTTTATGCGCGACTTGCGGCGACGTTATATGCGCTCACCGGCACAGAGGCCCTTCGACATGCGGTCGCACCCTCTGTTCCCTATGTCGATGCCTCTGAGTTTGTCGATGACCTCCGCACAATAGAAGCCGCACTCCTTCGTCACAAAGGGCGTCGCCTCGCAGAGGATCGGCTTCAGCCCCTGATACGTGCCGCTGAGACCTTTGGCTTTCACCTTGCAACCGTCGATCTGCGCCAGAGTTCCGACATACATGAGGCCACCCTTGGGGAATTGCTGCGCACAGCAGAGATCTGTGCGGACTACAGCGCATGCTCCGAGACTGACAGATGCAACCTCTTGGTGAAGCTGCTAAATGATCCCCGTCCCCTGCGCGTCGTGGGAGCGCAATACAGCGACTTGGTGCATTCGGAGCTGGCCATCTTTGAGAAGGCAGCTCATCTGCGTGAGGCCTTTGGCCCCTCACTCATGCGCCACAGCATCATCAGCCACACCGAGAGCGTCAGTGACCTGCTAGAGGCCATGCTGCTCCAAAAGGAGAGTGGCCTCATGCGAGGCACACTTGCGCGCGGTCATCTTGGACTCATCGTGGTGCCCCTTTTCGAGACGATCGATGACCTTGAACGGGCTGAGCCCATCATGCGTGCGTTCTATCAACTCCCTGGCATTGAGGCCCTCATCAAACGCAGTGGCGGCGTACAAGACATCATGCTGGGCTACTCCGACAGCAACAAAGATGGGGGCGTGTTCTGCAGCGCGTGGTCCCTGTATCAGGCCTCGGAACAGCTGGTGTCTTTGTTCAGTTCACGCAAAGGACTTGCACTTCGACTCTTTCACGGCCGAGGTGGAACGGTCGGACGTGGCGGTGGGCCCAGCTTTCAGGCCATTCGCGCGCAGGCGCCCGGATCGGTCAATGGCCAGATCCGACTCACCGAGCAGGGGGAAGTCATCAGCAGTAAGTACGCAGATCCCACCATCGGGCGACGCAATCTCGAGACCCTGGTGGCGGCCATGCTTGAAGCCAGCCTCTTGCCGGCAGAGGCCGCACTGCCCGATGCATTCCGCTGGGCTGCTCAGCGCATGAGCGAGGAGAGCCGACGCGCCTACCGCGCAGTGGTCTATGAGACCGAGGGTTTTGCGGACTACTTTTTTGCAGCAACGCCAATCTCGGAGATCGCAGAACTCAATATTGGATCTCGCCCCGCGTCTCGCCCGGGGCAGGGCGGTAAACCCAAGCGCATTGAGAGCCTGAGAGCCATTCCCTGGGGGTTCTCATGGGGCCAGAGCCGAATCAACCTTCCGGGCTGGTTTGGGTTGGGAAGTGCAATCGAGGCCGTCCTGTCGGAGTCGCCCAAGGCCAACCGTGCGCTCTTACTCGACATGGTGGCCCGCTGGCCCTTCTTTGCGGCGGTTGTGTCAAACGTTGACATGGTACTGGCCAAGGCAGACCTCAGTGTGGCCCGTCATTACGCAAGTCTTGTTCCAGACAGGGCCCTTGCCGCGCGTATCTTTAGCCTGATTGAGCAAGAGTGGGCCAGGACCGTAAAGGCAATTGACCTGCTCACTGGCAGCAAATCAAGACTTGCAACAAACCCCGTGCTTGCTGAATCCATTCGTCATCGCTTTCCGTATCTCGACCCGCTGAACCACTTGCAAGTCGAACTGATTCGGCGATGGCGAGAGGGGCAGCACGACGAGCGCATTCAGCGGGGCATTCATATCTCCATCAACGGCGTCGCCGCGGGCCTTCGCAACACCGGCTAACGGGCCGTGAAAGGACTTCCGCCAAAGAGTCGGCGGTCAATGAGCGGGTAGGCCAGGCAACCCAGTCCGCAGACCAGGAAGGCCATAGCCCACGCCACTGGTTGCTCTCCTCCGCCCGCGAAGTCCAGCGCAATGCCAAAGAGCGCCGGACCGATCGCACCCGCCCCAAATCCAAGCAACGAGTAAAACCCAAAGGCTGCACCCTTGACATGGGCTGGCACCGATGCAACCAGGCCCGCCGTGAGGCTTGCGGAATCTGCCATGATCAGAATTGAGTGAAGGCCAACCACCAAGGTGACCATCCACCAAGGCAGGCCCACCATGAGGCTCATAATGACGCCCACGAGACTTCCAGAGGCCATGATCAGGACGATCCAAGCGCGTCGCCCGATTCGCATCGCAACCTCATTGCCCAATATAGAAGATGGCACCGACACCAGATTCACGAGCGCAGCAAGTGTGGCGGCGGACCAGAGCGGCACCTCTGTTTGTAGCGCAATTGCGAAACTCAGGAAAGCAACCGTCCATGAACGCGCTGCAAAGAGCTCCAGGCAGTGCACGGCATAGCCCACGGTATATCCCGCGACAGCTCGATCTTTCATGGCCTCACGCCAAGCAGAGACCGGAAAGATCACGTGCAACCAACCAAAGGAGCCAGCCGGAGCCGCCAGCGTGGGCTTGAATGGGTCTTCGCGTGTTGCCCAGAGCACCAACGCCACCGCTGCAACAGGCCCGATCGATGCGAGCCCAAAGGCCCACCGCCACCCGAGAGCCTCGCTGGCCCAGCCGGCAAGCAGCAAAGACCCCCCAACACCAATGCCAAAAAAGGCCGTGTAGAACGAGACAAAGCGGGCCTGCGTGCGACCGCTCAATCGCTCTGAGAGGATACGAAGGCCGGGCATATAAGTGGCCGATACACCCGCGCCCAATAAGAGCTGAAACAGAAAGGCCGAGACGGGCCCATCGGCCAACGCAGCAAATCCAAGGCTTCCGCAGGCAGTGACCAAACCACCCGCAACATAAACCTGACGCGCATCTCGGCGGTCCGTCATGGCATTCCACATCGAAACACATGCCATGTAACCCAGGAAGAAGCCGCTGGCGATGAATCCGGCCACCGTGTTCGAGAGCGACCAGAGGGCCTTGAGCTCCAGCAGCGTAACGGCATAACTGGAGAATCCAAGCATGGACAGAACGTGAGCGAAGAGTATGCTGGCAGGAGTAAGCACCCGCTCATCATGGCACAGCAATCCACATCCTCTCTGCTCTCGCGCCTGCAACAGGGTGTTAGGCCCAAGCTCCTTGAGCATCTTGCAGGCTACTCGCGAAAGACCTTTCTGGCAGATCTCTCCGCTGGCGTCACCGTGGGTTTCGTTGCCCTTCCGTTGGCTATGACGTTTGCCATCGCCTCTGGCCTCCCACCGCAGTCGGGGCTCTTCACGGCCATCATCGCGGGATTTCTCATTTCTGCGCTGGGCGGCTCCTCTGTCCAGATCGGTGGCCCGGCCGGAGCTTTCATTGTGGTTGTGTACGCGATTGTTGAACGCTATGGCGTGCCCAACCTGCTGATTGCAACAGCCTGTGCGGGGGTGCTCATGGTCGCCATGGGGGCCTTTCGGCTGGGTGGGCTGATTCGCCTCATCCCGGTATCGATCGTGAGTGGCTTCACCAGTGGCATTGCGGTGCTGATCGCCCTCTCACAAGTTAAAGAGTTCTTTGGCCTTAAGGGACCAGCCCTGCCAGCCGAGTTCTTCGCCAAGTGCGAGGCACTCTGGCATGCGCTGCCCAGTGCACATCTTGAGACCACACTCATGGGCGTGGGCTGCCTGATCATCATCCTGATGTGGCCAGCGAGCAATCAAGCACCACAGGGGCCACTGAGTCAGGCGTTCTCAAGAATGCCAGGTAGCCTCATTGCGATTGTTGCTGCGACCCTGGCGGTAAGCCTCATGGGCCTGCCCATCGAGACGGTTGGCAATCGCTTCGGAGCCATTCCAACCGGCATTCCGAGCCCAGAGCTTCCAGAGCTCAACTGGTCTACCGTGCAATTCTTGCTCGCACCCATTCTGACCATTGCCCTCTTGGGGGCCGTTGAGTCCCTGCTCTGTGCCCGGGTTGCAGATGGCCTGCACAAAGAGCGTCACGACCCCAATCAAGAGCTGATGGCCCAAGGCATTGCCAACATGGCCAGCCCCCTGTTCGGCGGCTTCTGTGCCACCGGCACCATTGCGCGAACCGTAACCAATATTCGATCAGGTGCAAAGACGCCCATTGCGGGCATCATTCACGCCCTGACCTTGCTGGTGATTGTGCTGGGGGCCGCCCCACTTGCGGAACAGATTCCGCTGGTTGCACTGGCCGCTGTAGCCCTCGTGGTGGCGTACAACATGGGCGATTGGCAGTCATTCCGCGACCTCAAAATTTACAGCACCCCCTATCGCATTACCCTGCTCACAACCTTTGCCCTGACCGTCATCATCGACATCACGGTTGCAGTCGAGGTTGGGCTCTTACTTGCAGCCGTCTTCTTCATTCGACGCATGTCTCAGCTAACCCGGCTAGAAACCATTTCCCAGCCAGAGCTCAGCGCTGAAGGCCTGAGCAATCATCGGGTGGAGGTGCTTCGGGTCTCTGGCGTGCTTTTCTTTGGCGCTGTCAGCAAACTCGAGCCCTTTCTCGATCCAAAACGACCCTTCCCCCCCATTGTCGTGCTGGACCTCAGTGCACTGCTGGCAATCGACAGCACCGGAATTGACGCCATCAAGACGCTTGATGAGACCCTGGAGGCACGAGGCATTGAGCTCCGGCTCACGCACATTCAGCCGGTCGTGCTCTCAACCATGACCCGCTGGGGTTTGATCGAACACTTCGGGCCCAAACGTGTGTTCCCGACGTTGCGCGGAGCCATGGATCTGGTCTAGCCTCGGCAGCTCACCACTGCACCCTGGCATGCGGGCCGCAGACTCTGGAATTGGCCAGGTGAGCCAGGCCCCTTGTGCGCGCAAGGCCTCACGGGCGGTGGCATCGGCCTCTACGACCCACCATCCCGACCAAGGGCGTCCGCGCATGGCCACCCCCAGATCCATGACCTCCCGGTCAATCAGCGAGGGGCCCCAAACCAGTGTAGAGACCGGCTCAGCCCGCTGCCCCTGCACCCAGCCCCACAATAGTGTGAGCAACAACGCAAGCCCGGCAAGTAGGCTAAGCGCGCGGCAATGGGGCGGGGACCAACGGGTGTGCAAGGCGCTCAGCGATGGGCAAATGGACCACCGTTGCGAACACTGCTAAGGCAACACTCCCCCACCAGACGGTGAGGTAGCTGCCTGTCTGCGCATAAAGAAGGCCTCCCAACCAGACACCAAAAAATGCACCTACCTGATGGGAGAGAAACACGAAGCCAAAGAGTGTGGAGAGAAAGCGGTTACCAAACATCACCCCCACCAATTGAATGGTTGGCGGGACAGTAGAGAGCCAGAGCAAACCCATGCTCGCACCGAACAGCAAGGCGGTGACTGGGGTCATTGGCAAGAGCAAGAAGGCGGCCGTCACGACAGCTCGCAGGGCATAGATCCAGCTGAGCAGCACACGCCGCGAGTAACGGCCCGCAAGCACGCCACTAGCGTAGCCCCCAATGACATTAAAAAGCCCGATCAGTGCAATCGACCAGCTTGCGACCGTTGCGGAGAGCCCAAAGTCATTGAGCGTGGGGGGCAGATGGACGGTAATGAACGCAAGTTGAAACCCGCAAACAAAGAACCCACTGATGAGCAGCCAATAGCTCTGATGTCGAAAGGCCTGTGAAAGCGCCTGCGGCAAGCACGACGCTGTACTCACCAGAGCCACCGCGGTCGACGCCGCATGAGACCGAGCGGCAGGCCGCGGCCGAAGCCCCAGGGCCATGAGCGGGGTAAAGGCCATCGCGGTTGCCATGATCAAGACTGCGGAACTCCAGCCATAGGCCTCAATGAATCCCTGTCCCATGGGCACCACGAGAAACTGCCCAAGGCTCGCCGTGGCGGTGCAGAGCCCCATGGCCCACGCTCTGCGCTCGGGAGGCATCAATTGACCAAACGCCGCCAAGACCGTGTTGTGTCCGGCTCCACTCATGCCAAGGCCAATCAAAAGACCAGCCGTCACAGAAAACGAAAACGGATCGGACGCAACCGTCATGGACACAAGGCCCAGCGTAAACAAGACCCCGCCGCCCGCGATGACCCGCCACGGGCCGAATCGATCAGCAAGCGCACCGGCAATCGGCTGGCCCACGCCCCAGGCAAGATTCTGGATCGCGAGGCCAAGTGCGAAGGCCTCGCGGCCAAAGCCGAACCCGTCAGGGCCTGAGATTGGATCGACAAACAATCCAAAGCTTGACCGAATGCCAAAGGCCAGGAGGCCAATCAGGCATCCGGCCACTAAGACCCACTTCATTTACGTTCGCTTATGGACCAAGAAGGCTGCGAGAGCCGGTGCCAACAGAATAGCGCCTAGGAGGTTTACCAGGAACATGAAGGCCAACAAAATGCCCATATCAGACTGGAACTGCAGCGAGGAGCCCATCCAAGTAAGGACGGAAAGCGTCATCGTGACGGCCGTAAAGGTGCTGGCAGCACCGCGCTCACGCAATGCCGTGAGCAAACTCTGCTGCAGATCATGGCCTTCATCGAGGGCGTGTCGAATCCGCTCGAAAAGGTAGATGCCGTAATCGACGCCCACCCCGACCCCCAAGGCCACCACCGGCAAGGTATTCACCTTCACCCCAATATCGAGCAGGGTCATCACCGCATTGCACAGCACGGTAACGAGTGCAAGCGGCAGAATAATGCAGAGCGTGATGCGCCAAGATCGGAAAGCCAAGAGGCACAGCACTGCAACCGAGCTAAAGAGTGCCGCATTAACCCAGGGATCTGCGGCGGCGACCACTTCATTAGTTGCCGCCATAACAGCCAGATTTCCCAAGCCCAGCTCGAACCGAACGCCTGAGTCGGTTGCCTCCTGGGCAAAGCGCTGAACGTCGTCCACTAGCGCCGAAATGGTAGAAGCCTGATGGTCGGTGGTGTAGAGCGAGACAGGCATGACGCCACAACCCGGGTTCATCAGCGCATTACCCAAGCGCGTCGCTGCACCCACGCCCTGGGCAATCTGTGCGGAATCTTGAGGTACGGCATTCCATTTCACGTGCCCTTCGGCATAGGCTTGAGACACCTGTCCCACGAAACCTGCAAGACCCGAAACAGAGACCACTGAGGGGTTCTGCCGCATCTGCAATTCAAACTCAGCAACGCGATCCATCACCTCAGGTCGTACGCAGGGAGAGTCTGAGCCTTGCGCGATCGCCAGCACGCGAAGTACGTCAACCCCGATCTCGAATCGATCCGTAATGAATGCGGTGTCTTGGTTGTATCGGGAGTCAGGCCGCAGCTCGGGCACCCCCTGGCCCAGATCTCCAATTTGCAGGTCTTTCGCCACCCATCCGCCCACGGCCAACGCGACGATCGAGACACCGATCACACCCACGGCAACGGGCAGTTGCACCAATCTCGCAAGCCGCTTCCAGAGCGCTTCAAGCAGAACCTGTTCACGCCGCGCGGGTGGCACGCCAGCGCGCAGTGCCAGAAAAGCCGGAAGCAGCAGTTTGTTCGAGAGAATCATCACGGTCACGCCCAGCGTGGCGGTGATCGCGAGCTCTCGCACAATCTCAATATCGACAAGAGCAATCACGATGAAGCCCAGGGCATTAGCCAACAAGGCAACCGCCCCCGGAATGAGCAACTGGCAGAAGGCGCTGACCGAGGCAGCAGGCGCGTCTAGCCCAGCCAGTCGTTGAGTCCGCCAGGCCTCAGTCATTTGCACGGCATGAGAGACCGCAATCGAGAAAATCAGGAACGGAACCAGAATAGAGAGCGGATCGAGGCCGAGCCCGAGCAAGGGCATGAGACCCAGCAGCCAGATCACCGGCACAATCGCGCACCCAAGCGCATAGAGGGTGAGCGCAACGGATCGGTTGTAGAGCAGCAAGAGCACACAGGTCAGCAAGAAGGCCACGCCAAAATAAACCAGCACACCTGCCGCTCCGTCTGCGATATCGCCTGTGGCCTTCGCAAAACCAATGATATGAACACTGTGCGTTTCGCTCTCGTGGCGATTCCGTATGTCCTCGAGTGCCCTCGCAACGACCTGAAGATTGAGTCGTTCGCCTGACTGGGGGTCACGCTCTTGAAGACTGGCCGCAACGAGCGCAGCGCTGCCATCGCGAGCAACGATTCTGCCCACCCAGTCGGACTTGGCCACATTGGAGCGGACCTGATCGATCTGCTCAGGCCGGCCTTGGAAGTCCGCCGAGACAATATTGCCCCCCCGGAACCCCTCTTCCACGACCTCCGTGAACCGAACATTGGGCGTGAACAAAGAGGTCACGGAACTTCGCTCCACCCCTTGAATGAAGAACACCTCCTCCGTCACCTTGCGAAGCAGGTTAAGGCTCTCTTCGCTGTAAACGTCACCCGAGCGGGGCGCGACTGCCACCAGAATGCGATTCGCACCCCCGAAGGTCGCCTCGTGCTCTGTAAACACCTTCATGAAGGGGTGATCAAGCGGAATCATTTTGCTAAAGGCCGCATCAGCCCGCAGTCCGGTGGCGGCACTCCAGCCCAAAAAGACAGTCAGCACGGTAAAGCCAACCAGCCAGAGCCGACTGCGCCGCACGAGGCCCTGTGCGAACCGTTCTATTCGATTCATGCGAGCGGTTTCCATTGAGCATCAAAGCCTTTGAGGCCTTGCGTGCCTGCGAGCCAAATCTGCTCACGCGCATCCTGGGCAATGCCAGAGAGACTACCCTCCCAGACGGTCTGAGGTGAAAAATTGCGACCGTCGTCTCGGCTCACAGCCACAATCCCTTGCCCACCCACCAAGACCACTGCGCCATCTCGAAGCTGGGTGGCAGCAACCCATGCGTGCGCGGCCTGAGCGCCCTGTGTCGCTGCCCATGCGGACTGTCCCGCAGCACGCCGAAAGATCTGGCCACGCATGCCGAAAGCGATCAACGTGCCAGCAGCCGTTTGAAGGCCACCAAACCATGAGCCGTCGTACGGGGAACGCAGAGCCTTCCACTCCAGACCATTGAAGGACTCCGCCATGCTGCCGGACTCTCCCAAGAGTAGGTAGCCTCCTTCGAGTACCTCCGTCAAACCATACAGGTGCCGATCAAATTCAGGCTCGAGCGGCGAAATGCGTTGCCAGGTTTTGCCCTCATCGTCTGAGTGAGCCAAAAGGCCGAACCCGCCCAAAAGCCATGCGCCGCCGCGACGTCCCAGCGCTACGCCGAGCCATGGATCACGATTCAGATTGATGCTCTCAAGTGCGGGCCCCATCGGCTCCCAGGTCTTACCGGCATCTTGGGAGCGAAACGCTACGCCTCCATGACCCACCGCGATGGCGAACCCATCGTCTCGCAGACCCGCAGCGGTGAGGCTTTCTCGGGTGCTGAGTCGCTGGAGTTCCCAGGATGCATCTGGGGAGGCACGACGGGCCACGACGCCTCGCTCTCCGACCGCCAGCAGGGCGCCCGATTGATTGTTTGTGAGCCCGAGGAAACGAACCCGATCCGCACGCAGCGGATAGCTACGCGCAAAAAGCAAACCCGGCCGCAAAAGGACCGGGCTAAGAGAAAGCGCCGACAGCAGCTGCCGGCGCGAGACAGGGGCTATCGCGTACCCCGACGCCGCAAGGCGTCGGTCTGGAAATCAGACCATCTGGCCTTCACCCCGAACTGAATTGGCTTGGTGACCTCATTGTCTAGGTGAGAGATGAGCACACTGCCATTGTTGAGGTCGTGCCACATCTGGATACTGTACCAAGGCACGCCCACGTCATAGCACTGGATAAACCCGTGCAGGCCAACCCGCCAGATCTCACCACGCGTGTCATAGCAGTCCTCCTGCAACACAACCCAGCTGTCCTCATCAAGCAGGAATACGCGCTTGCCATAAATGTGCTTACTGTCCTTCTTGAGCGTGGCCTCGACAACCCAGACGCGATGTTTCTCGTAGCGCATGAGGTCAGATTTGGCCGTGCCCTTGCCGATCACATCCGCATACTTGAGCGACTTACTACCCACCTTATAGGTGTTGTAGGGCACGAGCATTTCTTTTCGGCCCAACAGCTTCCAGTCGTAACGGTCAAGTGCACCGTTAAATGCGAAGTACTGATCGGTCACCCGCATGCCTTCCGTGCCATCGGCCACGTTATCGTAGGCCAGATCGGGCGCGCGACGCACGCGACGTTGACCCGCGTTGTAAACCCATGCTGCACGGGGGTTCTTGATGGGGTCCTCGAATTCGTGAACCAGGTAAACCGTACCGGCCAAGGCAGCCGGCGCGGTATACCGGGACATGAACGCAAACTGCAGGCCGCTGTCCTTCTGTGAGGGCGTGAAGTTTTCGGCATACACGACGGTGTCGGCATAACCCACCTTGTAGTACTCGCCGTTTGCTCGCACGGGGAACCACGCGTACTCGCGGTCATACCCCCCACCCGCATAGCGATTGAGGTGATTCTGCATGGCCTGCTCGCCCGTTTTGGGCTGGGGAAAGGGAACCGTACCTTTGGCTGTCGCAGGCAAAGCCGCCGTTCTGCGCGTCTGGTAGACCGGCATCTGGAAAGCCGGCTGACGCTTGAGCAGCGCCTGCACGCCCGGCGTGAGCAGCGCCGCATATTGACCTGCATTTGCAGCCGTAATGGTGAAGAGCGGCTTGTCCTGGGGGAAGGGATCCACATAGCCCTTGTCGGCAGACCAGCCGGCTGGCGGCTTGGTGAGGCCGCCGGCGTATGCGGGAATGCTGCCGTCGGCATTGGGGCCTGCTAGGGCGCCAGTGGCCGTGGCCTCGGCGCCCTGAGCAAGCACAGCCGTAGAGGACGTGGCAAGACCCAACACCGACACGCGCGGCAGCCAGTGGGCTGCCACGGGGGCCTTGAGCGAGAGGGCGAGCCAATCACGCCGGTTCAATTTCTTCATCAACATCTGCCCTCCTTGCGGCCTCAAAAGCTCGTGCTGAACACAATGCTGTAGTGATCCCGATCGCGGAAGGGGTCGTACTTCGCAGAGTCGGTGTAATGCACCCAGCCGATCTCGAAATTATGAACCTTATTGAGGTTGATTCGTGCGCTCAGGCCCACGGTCTGCCGGCCCTCAATGAACTGTCCATCAACCGAATAACCACTGACGTCGTGCGCAAGGCTCAGCTGTGGGTAGAGGGTTGCCGATGTACCTGCAAAGCCCGGGTACTCCAGCAGGAAGCGCGCACGATATCCCCAAGACGAATCGGTCACGAAGCCATCGTTTTCGGCGCCGTCAGGCTGTGGGTTACCGGCTGCCGTACCGCCGTAGAGCGCATGTTTACCCGTGCCGAAGATGAATGCTCGGCCGTAACGCTTGCCGGTGTAGCTATTGCCTACATCGGCCGTCTGAACAGCGGCTTCCGCCACGACCGTGGCCTGGGCTGACCCAAGTACACGGGGAATAATGGCCAAACCGTTCACCTGGAGCTGGCTTCGGCTAATGCGGTCGTAGCCCTTCACCTCATCCCCTGCGCCGCGCATGTTCGAGGCGACAGCGGTTGATCCCATCGGTCCCAGTCCCCGCAGCAGGGCGGCAAGCAAATCATTGGCGTTAATCTGTGCGGGATAGTTGGGGATATGGCTGTATTCAGCACCCAACGAGATGCCTGCTAGGTTGGTCGATGCCGAAACACCAAACATGCGGATGTCTTCTGGATATTCCCAGAACCCTACGGCCGGGACCAGGGTGAGACCCAACGCCCGCGCACCGGCCACCTGAGCAGGAATGGGGTTAAGCAGTCCACTGCTGTTGAGCGCCGCACCAATGGGCCCAGACATCTGCCGCAGATTGGAGCCCGATCGGCCCGATACCACCGGCGTGCGGGAGCTGAACTTCATTGCATAGAGGCCCACCTCAGAGTCGAGCTTCTCAACAGGCAGACGCAGCGCCACACCAAATTGGCCACGATCTTCACCCGCGCGGCCCTGCACCATCGGTACGTAAAGCCCCGCAGGAATGGACGCGGCGTTGCTGGGGCCAATGGTGGTCAGCACAGTAGAGCAGGCGTTACCCGCCTTGTGGGTGAGCTGAAATTCGACGGGCGAGAAGTAGGTGCCGCAAGAGTCGACGTTGGCTGAGCGCCACTTCATTTGGTAGAAGGCCTCGACTGAGCGGCCATCACCCAAGCCCAAATTCGCAAAGAGTGAGGTGACTGGCAGGAAAGCGTCTTTGAGCTCTGTGCCGGGTTTGCGAAGTGTTGTCAGGTCCACAGGGTTGATTTGGTTGATGCCCTGAATGAAAAGGCTTTCTCCCCAGTTGATCACCTGACTGCCCAGGCGAATCTGCAACGGCAACTCGCCCGCATCGACCTCGGTGTACATATAGGCATCCAGCAGTGCGGCCCCCGAGAATTGACCGAGGCGATCGAAGCCTGCATCGCTGAGGGGCGCGTTTTGCTTGTAGCCGGTCGCACCGCTGCCTTGTTTTACGTCGCCCTCTGTCAACGCGTGGTCATACCAAGCGCGTGCCCGTCCATAGAAGCCGCTCGTTCCCTTGTTAATGGACAGCTCCGTGCTCAGCCGAAGCAGGGACGAGAAGGGTTCGCCTTTCTCGTAATTCAGGTTTCCTGAGTCTGTGTTCGACCCTCCCTTGCCGCCGTTTCCAAACCCTGCCCGAATGCCATTTCCCTGGCTGTACAACAGCGGGCTTGGATCCTGGGCACGGATGCTAGTGCCGTAGGTCAGCGTCGTGCTCAAGGAACCTGACCAGCCGTTGTCGAGCTTGAGCTCAAGCGCTTGTGCTGATGTGGACCAGCACGAGAGTGCGACCGCAGCTGCGACGGCACGGAATACGGGACGTGACATACCTAACCCTCCTTCAGGGACGAATCGGAATATGGGGAAGTGTCTGCGAATTTAAGAGTCAAGGTGAGGCAGTACTTACCCGAACTAGATGTGCACCTGCGATTGACACGAGAATGCAGCATTCGTGAATCGTAAACGCTCGAGCGTTAAGGAGATGCCTGTGCCCTTCGACACCCCCACCCCTATTCGAGCCCGCTCGCTGAGCGCGGCAGTGCTCATCGGCCTGCTGGCACTGGCCGGTTGTGGCGGCGGCGAGAACACCGTCGAACAGGCCAGCCCCCCTCGCATCGTTGCCTTTGGCGATAGCCTAATGGATACGGGCACCTTTGGGGCCAAGGCCGTAACTCAAGGCGCCAAGCCGACAGGAGCGGGCTCTAATCCCGTGCTCACCACGGCAATCGCGACAGGCATGGGCGCTACAGAGCCCTGTGCCTTCTTCCGTACCAACGGTGCTGGCGGGTTCACAAACAACACCAGCTGTACGAGCTTCGCCATTGGCGGGGGCAAGGTCAACAACCCAACCGCACCGACCAGCCCCATCGGCATCCCCGTTCAATTGGCCACCGCTGCAGCCGCCATCGGCACATACAAACCGACCGATCTGGTAGTGATTGATGCAGCTGGAAACGATGCCGCCGACCTGATTGGGGCCTTCCTCACTATGCAGCAGACGGGTAACCCAAGCCAATTTATTGCGCTGACCTCAAGCATTCTGGGGGCCTCAGTCGCTCAGCAGATTGCAGCCGCACCTGCGACCGCGCCTGCTCAGGTGGGCACCGCGTACATGGCTGCACTGGCCACGGTCTTGCACGGCACCATCAAGTCCACCGTGCTCGACAAAGGAGCTCAGCGGGTGGTGGTAGCGGGACAGCTTCGGGTCGCTTCGACGCCGCGCCTAAACATCGTGCTCACGGGTCTCGAGCGCCAGCTCGGAGCGGCTGGCCCAGCCACGCGCGCCTCGCTGGAGGGGCTCTTTGCCGATTGGGTCAATGCCTTCAATCTAAACTTAGAGGCCAAGTTCGCTGGCGACAGCCGAGTGCTGGTCTTCAATGGCTACCAGCAAATGAGCGACATGATCCAAAACCCGAGCAAATACGGGCTCACGAACGTAGTAGACGCCAGCTGCCCACCCGTGGGGGTTGACCCCGCAACCGGGCCCATCTATAGCCTAGCGACCTGCACCGAAGCGGCTGCGGCAGCTTGGGTAGGAGCAGGTACGAGCCCGATCACCGGTAAGCCGCTGGGTGGGGATTGGCGCAACTACTTGTTTTCAGACAACTTTCACCCAACACCCAAGGCATACACCATCGTCGGTGATGCGATCGTGGCTGCGGTAAAGGCGCGGGGGTGGTAGCAAAGGCAGGGTGATCGAAACCCACCCGAAAGAGGGGTCATTTGGTGAATGGCCCTTTTTTTGACGTTCAATTCAAACAAGTGTTTAATTTATTCGCACAGTGAGATGAACCTACCTATCCCCCACTCATCGCTGCGTATGGCATCTGAGGCGGCCACCGCCTTACGGCTGCTCGATGCAGCCGAGCAGTTGCTTGCAACACACGGCATGGACGGCACCTCGGTCAGAATGATCACCGCCCACGCTCGAGCCAACATTGCCTCCGTGACCTACCACTTCGGCTCCAAGGAGGGGCTCATTCAAGCCGTCTTTCGGCGGCGGCTCGATTGGCTCAACGCCGAGCGGTTGCGCACACTGGATGCGCTCGAGAAATCGGCTCAGGGAGCCCCAATCAAGCCCTCAAAAATTGTCGATGCCTTTTTTGGAACCCTTCTACGTATGGGCCAGAACCCAGACCAAGGGGGCCCGGTGTTTCTTCAACTCTTGGGCCGAACCATGACTGAGCCCTCAAAATTCATTGATACTCTGCTGGCACAAGAGCACGAAGCAGTCATCAAACGATTCAAGCGCGCACTCATTCAATCGCTACCCCAGGTCCCCAAGGCCGAAATCGTCTGGCGTTTCCACTTCATGCTCGGCGCGACGGCCTATGCCATTGCGGGTGCCGATCAGCTTGCACTGATTGCCGGGCTTCGCACCAAGGCCCGAGCAGACCAGCAGATCGAGCAGCTGCAGGCCAGACTGATGAGCTTTCTTCTGGGCGGCCTTCGGGCCCCCCTCCCCCTTCACTCTTCATCGGAGCGCGGATCATGATCACGGGACTCATCTTTAAAGCCTTTCGCAAGGCCTTGCCAGCCATGTCAGAGACTGAGCGTGCTGCGCTCGAAGCCGGGACTACCTGGTGGGAGGCCGATCTCTTTTCGGGCAGCCCAAACTGGGAGAAGCTCAGCTCGATCGCAGCGCCCCGGTTGACCCCCGAGGAGCGGTCCTTCCTGGACCACGAGGTGCCCCAGGCGTGTGTATTGGTGAATGACTGGCCGGTTAACCACGAGACCTTCGATATGCCCGCCAAGGCCTGGCAGTTCATCAAAGACAAGGGCTTTCTGGGCATGATCATTCCCAAGTCCTATGGCGGACTTGGTTTCTCCGCGTATGCGCATTCCCAAGTCATCGCACGTCTCTCTACGCGGTCATCTCCGCTGGCCGTGTCGGTCATGGTGCCCAACTCCCTGGGCCCAGCGGAGCTCCTGCTGCACTATGGCACGGAGTCTCAGAAGCAACACTACCTTCCCCGTCTTGCTCGAGGAGAGGAAATTCCTGCTTTTGCGCTTACCAGTCCCTGGGCTGGAAGCGATGCGGCCTCGATTCCAGACCTTGGCGTGGTCTGCAAAGGCCAGTGGCAAGGCCAGGAAGTCGTGGGCATGCGGGTGTCTTGGAACAAGCGTTACATCACACTCGCCCCGGTCTGCACCGTCCTGGGCCTAGCGTTCAGGCTTATTGATCCTGACAACCTCCTGGGCAGAGGTCGCGACATCGGCATTACCTGCGCGCTGGTGCCACGCACCCATCCCGGCGTGGAGATCGGGCGGCGGCACATTCCGCTCAACACCTATTTCATGAACGGGCCGACTCAAGGCCATGACGTGTTCATGCCACTCGACTTCATCATTGGTGGGCCCGATCGCGCGGGCCAGGGTTGGCGCATGCTCATGGAGTGTCTCTCTGCTGGGCGTGCCATCTCCCTGCCCTCCTCGAATGCCGGCATGAGCCAGCTCACGGCCCGACTGGTGGGTGGCTATGCGCGAGTGCGAAGCCAGTTCAAAACTCCGATCAGCAAGTTCGAGGGCATTGAGGAAGCGTTGGCCAGAATCGCCAGCGACACTTACATCAACGATGCCACTCGCCGATTTGCTGCAGTTGCAATTGACCTCGGTGAGAAGCCTTCCGTCGTCTCCGCAATTGCGAAATATCACGTCACAGAGCGCACACGACGCGTCGTCAACGACGGAATGGACATTGTGGGTGGAAAGGGGATTTGCATGGGGCCCGGCAACATCATGGGCGGCATATATCAACAGATTCCAGTGAGCATCACGGTGGAAGGTGCAAATATTCTGACGCGCAGCCTCATCCTGTTTGGTCAGGGCGCCATTCGTTGCCACCCCTACCTCCTGAAGGAGATGCAGGCCGCACAACGCGGCGATCTGCGTCAGGCGCAGGCTGAGTTCGGATCAGCATTCTGGGGGCACATGCGTCACCTCGCCATGAACGGGCTGCGAGCCATTGCACTGGGCTGGACTGGGGCCCGCACCGCGGCACCTCAAGCCGGCGCCCCTGTGTTCATTCAGCGCACACAACAACGGCTCACCCGCTGGTCGGCAGCAAGCGCTTTCGTCAGTGACTTGACCATGCTCATGCTTGGCGGGAGCCTCAAGCGTCGAGAAATGCTCTCTGCCCGTCTAGGCGACCTTCTGTCGTATCAATTTCTTGCAAGTGCGGTCATCAAGCGCCATCAAGATGAGGGATACCCAAAAGATGCGGACCCCGTAGTTCGGCATGCACTCACCGCACTGGAGGCGGACCTCTCTCAAGCCATGCGTGGCGTGTTCGAGAACCACCCCCTCGGTCCTCTAACCTGGACTCTGAGGGTTCTGCTCTTTCCGTATGGACTCTCCGTGGCCGCTCCGCGTGATGGCCTGCGTCAACGTGCCGCCCAATGCCTGACCCACCCAAGTGCCATTCGAGATCGGCTCACCGAGAGTGTGTACCTGCCCGCGCATGATCATGAGCCCATGGGGGCGCTTGAGGCCGCGCTAGAGGCCACCCTTAAGGCTGAACCCATCGAGGCCAAGCTGCGTCAAGCAGAGAAGGCTGGCGCATTCGACGATCAACTGGCCATGACGCTCCATAACCGCACCGAGATTGCACTGGCCAAAGGGCTGCTGACTTCATTTGAGGCTGCCCAACTCAGCGAGAGAGACCGCCTGCGCGACCTGGTCATTCACGTAGACGACTTTCCCTTCGAGATTCATACGAAGGCTCACATTCCCCAACAGGAGGCGGCATGAAGCCGATCTATCTCGTCGACGGTGCTCGCACACCCTTTTTGAAGGCCAAGGGAGCGCCCGGACCTTTCTCTGCGTCGGACCTTGCGGTACAGGCTGGTCGGGCGCTGCTCATGCGGCAGCCCATCGAGGCCAAAGACCTTGACGAGGTGGTTGTGGGCTGTGCCATCCCTTCAGCAGATGAGGCCAATATTGGGCGTGTGGTGTCGCTGAGACTCGGGTGCGGTCACGCAGTACAGGCACACACAGTCATGCGCAACTGTGCGTCTGGATTGCAGGCCATCGACGCAGCATGGATGAGCCTTGAAACCGGGCGCAGCCAGTTGGTGTTGGCAGGTGGTGTCGACGCGCTCTCACGCTCGCCACTCACCTATGACGATCCGATGGTTCGCTGGTTTGCTCAGGCCAGCCGCCAGCGCACCCCCATGCAAAAGCTGCAGCACTTCCTCAGACTGCCGCTGGCGTCTGCGCTCAAGCCTGTCATCAGCCTGCTGCGCGGGCTCACTGATCCGGTGGTCGGTCTCTCCATGGGACAAACCGCAGAAAACCTGGCCCATCGATTCAAGATCTCCCGCAGTGAGATGGATGCCTTTTCGCTGCGCAGCCATCAACGCGCCTCAGCGGCTCGCGCTGCCGGGGCGTTTTCAGAGATTGCGCCCCTCGTCTCCAGCAAGGGCGACACCTTCGTAGAGGATGACGGCGTGCGCGCCGATGCAAACCTTTCTGGCCTCGCGAAGCTCAGACCAGTGTTCGATAGGCCCGCAGGCAACATCACGGCAGGCAACAGCTCTCAGGTCACCGACGGGGCCGCCATGGTGCTTCTGGCCACGGAGGAGGCCGTTGCCCGCTTCGGTCTGAAGCCCATCGCTCGGCTCACCGACCTGCAATGGGCTGGGCTCGACCCGGCGCAGATGGGTCTCGGCCCTGTCCACGCAGCCACGCCATTGCTTCAACGCCACAACTTGCGCCTGCAGGACCTTGATCTCATCGAGATCAACGAGGCCTTCGCTGCCCAGGTCATGGCTTGCCAGCGAGCCTGGGAGAGCGAGCACTACTGCCGAGCACATCTCGGACTGCAATCTGCCTTTGGCAGCATGGATGAAGACAAGCTGAACGTCGATGGTGGCGCTGTCGCCATCGGCCACCCAGTTGGTGCTTCAGGCGCGCGCATCACGCTGCACCTGGCTCAAGCACTGCGTGCCCGCGGTCTTAAACGTGGCCTCGCGGCGATTTGTATTGGCGGCGGGCAAGGCGGCGCCATTCTGGTGGAGGCACTCTGATGAACTGGACGCTCACGCACGACACCGAGGGCTTGGCGTGGCTGACCATCGCCACCCCCGGCTCTGGACTCAATACGCTCTCCAAAGAGGCCATGGCCGAGCTCACGACGATCGTCGATGGACTCGAGGCGAACCCACCCAAGGGACTCATCATTCGCTCAGGCAAGGCCAATGGGTTTATTGCAGGCGCGAACATTGAAGAGTTCACAACCCTCAAGACCCCCGAACAGGCCAGAGAGCTCGTCGCCAGGGGCTGGCACCTATTCAACCGAATCGCCGCACTGCGCTTTCCCACGCTCGCACTGATTCAAGGCGTCTGCCTTGGCGGAGGCCTAGAGCTCTCCCTGGCTTGCCGCTATCGCGTTGCAGTCGATGACTCCGGCACCAAGCTGGGCCTGCCCGAGGTGATGCTGGGCATTCTCCCGGGGTGGGGAGGCATTGCACGCCTTCCGCGCCTCACAGGACCTCAGGCCGCGCTCGACCTCATGCTCACGGGCAAGACTGTCGACGCCCGTCGCGCCAAGCGTATGGGGATGGTGGACTTGGCTGTTGCCCCTCGAGTTGCGGAGGCATCGGCGCGTTGGCTGCTGGCAAGCAACAAGCCCCGTGCCCAAGCCCGAGGGCTCAACGCCCTCATGAACTGGGGGCCTATGCGCTTAATCGTGGCCCACCTGGCACGAAAATCCGTAGCCCAGAAAGTGCGCCAGGATCAGTACCCAGCCCCCTACGCCATCATTGACTGCTGGCTCAAGCACGATGGCGACAGCCTGCGCGAACCCAAGGCACTCGATGCTCTGGTGCTCTCCCCCACCACGGCAAACCTCGTGCGCGTATTTTTTCTTCAAGAGCGCCTGAAAGGCTTTGGCAAGAGCGATGCGCCGAAGGTGGGGCACGTACATGTTGTCGGAGCAGGCACCATGGGCGGAGACATCGCCGCATGGTGCGCATTGCGCGGCCACACGGTAACACTGCAAGACCAGTCCCTTGCGCGCATTCAGCCCGCCCTCTCGAGGGCGGCAGCCCTCTTTGGTAAACGACTTCGCGATCCACTGCGCGTTCGTGCGGCACTCGATCGCCTCATGCCCGATCCAGAAGGACATGGCGTCTCCAAGGCGGACCTTGTGATTGAGGCCATCTTTGAGAGCATCGAGGCCAAGCATGCGCTTTTTCAGTCCGTTGAACCCAGACTCAAGCCCGATGCCATTCTCGCCAGCAACACCTCAAGCCTGCGCCTGGAGGATCTTGCCACCGTGTTGCAGCGTCCCGAACGTTTGGTGGGCATTCACTTCTTTAATCCAGTGGCTCAGCTTCCGTTGGTCGAAGTCATTGGCCTTAACCGGACCGACCCCATCGCGCTCAACCGCGCCCTGGCCTTCGTCAAGGGACTCGACAAACTGCCCCTCCCGGTCAAGAGCGCACCCGGCTTCTTGGTCAATGCCGTGCTTGCGCCCTACATGCTGGCCGCTATGCGTGCGGTCGACGATGGCACCTCCCCGGAGGCCATTGATCAGGCATGCAAAAACTTTGGCATGCCCATGGGGCCCCTTGAACTTGCCGATACGGTAGGACTGGATATTGCAATGGCTGCCGGGCAGAGCCTGGCGTCTGATG
>Ga0208788_1000085_pt1 | contig 47456 bp, 53 predicted proteins | sample Wag4_2014_7_11_3_FD_187363 | JGI IMG/M metagenome (GOLD analysis project Ga0208788, IMG submission 187363) | Fresh water mixed with fracking chemicals microbial communities from Ohio, USA - Utica-2 Time Series FC 2014_7_11 (SPAdes) (version 2) ... | reverse complement strand
CTTTTGACCAGAGTGGAAAGGTGGATGACAACTCGGCTCCCACACGTGCTTTTAGCACCGCGGACTCGCAGCTTGCCATCCACCCCTCTCACCCTAGAGCTTACCCCCGGATCAAGACACAAGCGGGTTTGCTCGCGAAGGCGGAGTGTCATTAAACACATCTGCTCACTGTTGAACCGCATTCGCGAGCAAGCCCACTCCCACAAGTGGATCCTCGGTGTGGCGACTAGCGCGCCGTTGGCGTCACGCCAAACCGTGAGCGGTAATCACTGGGCGCCAACCCGGTGATTTTCTTGAACGTGGAGCGAAACGCCCCCGGGTCCTGATAGCCCACGGTCCAGGCAATGTGATCGATGGTGCCGTTGGTGAACTCGAGCATTTCCCGCGCCTTGCCCACCCGCAGGTGCTGGCAGTATTCGGTGGGTTTGAGGCCGGTCGCCGCGCGAAAGCGGCGCAGGAAGGTACGCTCCTCAAGCCCCGCCCGCTCGGCCATGGCCGTCAGCGAGACGTCGGTGGCGCCAGTGCTTTGCAGCCAGTGCTGCACCTTGAGGATCGAGCCGTCGCCATGGCTGAGGATCGGCGCGAAGTTGCTGCCGCACTCGCTGGCACTGTCGCTGTGCTCCACCACCAGAAACCGTGCGGTACCGGTGGCGATGCTCGGCCCCATCAAACGATCCACCAGGCGCAGACCCAGCTCGGACCAGGCCATCAGCCCGGCGGTGGTGATCAGGTCACCGTCATCGACGATGGGTGTATCGGCCTTGAGCCGGATCGCCGGGTAACGCTCGGCAAAGGACTTGGCCGAGGTCCAGTGGGTGGTGGCACTACGACCGTCGAGCAGCCCGCTTTCGGCCATCAGCAACGAACCAACGCACACACCGCCCAGGGTTGCGCCATTGGCGTGTTGCTGGCGCAGCCATTGAAGCAGTGCCTGGGGTGCCTGGCCCTCGGTGAACCCGGCAATCGATGGCGGAATCAGCACCGCGACCATTGCGCCTTCCGCGCCGGGATGGCTGTCATGGATGCGTGTTGGCGACTGATCGCCCTCGACTTGCCAATGACTGACGCGCAGCACCGGCAACTGCGCCGCCTGGTGATCGGCAGCAATCCGGTTGGCCACCCCGAACAGGTCGGTCAAGCCATGCACCGCCGCCATTTGCGCGCCGGGATAGATCAGCACGCCCAGTTCGACGATTGCTCTTTGTGCATCCATTGTCAGTTTTCCCCCTGCTATTGTCGGTGCGGCCAATCCTCGAAAGATTCGCCAGCGCCAATACTTCATTGCACACCAAACAACACTTCGAGGAAACAGTCATGGCAAAGCAAGCACTCATCGTAGTCGATATCCAGAACGACTATTTCCCACAGGGCAAGTGGCCGCTGGTCGGGGCCGATGCCGCTGCAGACAACGCGGTGCGCGTGCTCCAGTCGTTCCGCGAAGCCGGTGAGTCGGTGGTGCACATCCGCCACGAGTTCACCTCAGACGACGCACCGTTCTTCACCCCAGGCTCAGAAGGCGCCAGGCTGCACCCCAAAGTCCTCAATCAGGGAAATGAGCCGGTGGTGCTCAAGCACTTCGTCAACTCGTTCCGCGAAACCGAACTGCAATCGATCCTCGATGAGCAGGGCATCAAAGAGTTGGTGGTGGTCGGCAGCATGAGCCACATGTGCATCGACGGCATCACCCGCGCCGCCAACGATCTGGGCTACAGCGTCACAGTGATCCACGACGCCTGTGCCTCACGCGATCTGGAGTTCAACGGCGTGACCGTACCGGCAGCGCATGTGCATGCTGCGTTCATGTCGGCCTTGGGGTTTGCCTATGCCAATGTGGTCTCTACAGATGAATTTCTGTCGTCCCACTGAAACCTCGGCATGGCGGCGCGTTGATCGCCCCTGAAAACACAAAGGGCCAGTCCTGCTCTCAGCGGATTGGCCTTTTTTGTGTGTCCAAAAATCTCACGCGTGAGTCATTGTGAGTTGCAAAAATTGGCTGTACTGTTTTCACGCGTGAGTTTCATAACGGGGTCGGCATCATGAACAGCAGCTCTCCACCAGATGCGTCTGCCGGGCTCGAGAGCCCTTCGGCAAGTCCCAAGGCAGAGCGTTCGAAACCCTCCACGAAAAAGCCGTCGAGCTTTTACATGAAGCAGATGCGCGCAGGCCTCGCGGCTGCCGGTTATGTGAAACACGAGGCTTGGGTGCTTCCCGAAAACCGGACCCTGCTCAAGCAGATGGAGCAACAGCTACGCCAACCGATTATGGCTGGCACATTCATGTCGGAGAATTACATGAGCGCAGGTAACAACTGGACCATCGATCGCCTGTTCACCGCCCTTCAGGCGCTGGACGAAGTGGCGTCGCAAGAAATCACCCTTTCCCTCGTTCAAGGCGCCGAATCCAGCATCAAGCTGGAAATGAACGAATTTGGCGGCCTACCGATTCACATTGCCATCGCCGGCGAGCAGATCATCGTCGATACCGTTCTGGTCGACAGCGAATCCATCCGTGACGTGCACGCATTCAACGACGCGGTGCTGCGCAGCCGGGAAATGTTCCCGCTGTCCTCGATCGGCATCGAGTCCATGCCCAACGGGCAGATCGTTTACAACATGTTCGGCGCACTGAGTTCCGACTCCAGCCTGACCAACGTGGTAACCGAGGTGAAGACCCTGGTCGACAACGTCCAGCGCGCCAGCGAAGCCTTCGAACGCTTCTTCAAGTAATTTCAGGAAAGGAATATCCAATGACCCAGTCCATCTGGAGCAAGTTGTTCACCGCATTGCGTGGCGGTGCCAGCGAAGTCGGCGAAGCCATCGCCGACCAGCAGGCCCTGCGCATCCTCGACCAGGAAATCCGCGACGCCGACAGCGCCCTGGCCAACGCCCGGCGCGAGCTGGTCACCATCATGGCCAAGCACAAGCTGTCGGCTGATCGGGTGAGCGAGTACAACGCCAAGATCAAGGACCTGGAAACCAAGGCCATGGCCGCGATCCAGGCCAGCCGCGAAGACCTGGCGCTGGAAGTGGCCGAAGCCATTTCGACCCTGACCAATGAGCTGGATGTCGAGCAAAAGCAGGCCACCGAGTTCGGCGCCTACGCCGACAACATGCGCAAGGACATCACCAAGGCCGAAGCGCGGATCAAGAGCCTGCGCCAGCAGGTGGACATGGCCAAGGCCCGCGAGAGCGTGCAGAAAGCCCAGGTCAGCGCATCGATCGCCAGTGGCGGCGCCAACGGCAAGCTGGAAACCGCGGTCGGCACCCTCAATCGCCTGCAGGCCAAGCAACAGCAACGCGCGGCCGAGTTCAGCGCCCAGGAAGAACTGGCCGAGGCTTCGACCGGTAACGATCTGGAGCGCAAGCTGCGCGAGGCCGGCATCACGCCGGATGCGGGCAGCGCCAACGCCATTCTCGAGCGCCTGAAGAAACAGTCGGCCGAGTAACTGAGCGAGACGCCGAACCTGTGACAGCGGGCTTGCTCGCGAAAGCGGTGTGTCAGCACGATGGATATCAACTGACGCTACGACTTCGCGAGCGAGCCCGCTCCCCCATTGAAAGCGCGCAAATGGCGGTTGTTCGATCGAGATCAAGGATGGACGCCCTCAAGGGCCGGCGGCCACTGTGGTGACGCGGCTCTGTGGCGGGCAAACCTGCGTGCATCACCTCTACTCCCCTCAAGGAAGTCTTCAATGGGATGGTTTAAAAAGCTCATGGGGCTTGAAGCCCCGAACCCTGACTCCAAGTGGATCGCCGACGACAACGCGCCACTGCGTGAGCCTGCCGTCGGGCCGCTGGGCCTGGCATTCGGCAAAGGCCTGATGTTCGATTCGACCCTGAAACTGCTGCTCGATGGCAAAACCAACCTGGTCATCCCCGACTCGCAGCCGATCTGGAGTGCCGGCACCATCGAGCTCGGTCAATCGAACTGGCTGTCGCGCTATTACCTGAACGATGAAGACCACTGGCTGCAAGTGCACACCAGCGGTGACATTGCCGGGCAAGTCGAGTCGGTGATCCTGTTCAATTACCTCGACTACATCACCATCGGCAGTGAAGCGGAACTGCGCCGTCTTGCCGGCCCCGACAGCCTGATCGGGTTGCCGGCCTACACCCACAACGGCGTCCAATACAGCCGCGAATGGGGCTCGGAGGCAGGCCAGACTGATCTGGTGGCGCTGAGCGAGTACTTGAGCAATCCGGACGAGAACTACCGTATCGAGCACCATTCGATGCTCTACGCCCGGGACACCGGCCTGACCAATCGCCGCGAATTCCTGCTGTTTTCGGTTGAAGAGGATTCAGAAGGCACCATCAGCCTGAGCACCTCGCTGGGCATTTCGCTGTACACCACTGATCTGACCATTTTCTAAACAGGACGTTGATCCATGCTTGAAGCACTCTCCATCTCCCTGAACAAAGCCGCTGTACTCGGGTTTGTTTCGTACATTGTCGGTGCGGCCGTCTTGTTCGCGTTGTTCCAGTTCATCTACACCCGGCTCACGCCCCACAAGGAATTCGAACTGATCCGCTCGGGCAACGTGGCCGCCGCCATCGCCTTGGGGGGCGCGATCATCGGTTTCGCGATTCCGGCCAGCAATGTCATTGCCTACTCGATCAGCATTCTGGATTTCGTCGTCTGGGCGGTGATCGCCGCGTTCGTCCAGTTGCTGGCGTTCCTGATGACCAGCCTGGTGCTCAAGGGCGCGTCGCAACGCATTCAAAACGGTGAAATCGCTGCGGGTATCTATGTGGCGGCAGTGGCCATCAGCGTCGGCATGTTGAACGCCGCCTGCATGACCCCTTCCCAGAACTGACCCCGCGGAGATCCGGATGAAACGAAGCAAGTACGTACAGCTCTCGCTGGCCGCGTCGGTCGCCATGGCGATATCGGGCTGCGGGCCAACGGAAAAAACCTACGCGGTGCAGAAGAAGTACAACTTCCAGTCCGTGCAGCAGTGCGCCGACGAAAAACTGCCGGTCGATGTTTGCTCGGACGCCTACATGACAGCTCTGGCCGAGCATCGCCGAATCGCCCCGGTGTACGACAACCAGGCCGATTGCGATGCTGACTTTGTCGCCGACTGGTGCCAGCAGGATTCTGCCGGCAAGTTTGTGCCGAGACTGGGTGGGTTTGAGCTGACCGCCGATGGCCAGGTCACTCAGTCCCAGGTGGACGCTGCGCGGGCGCAATTGCCGGCCTCGGAAGCTAATAATGGCGGTTCCGGGTTCTCGACCGGCAGTCTGCTGACCGGCCTGCTGATCGGCAACATGCTGAGCAATAACCGCAACAGCTACTACTCCGAGCCGGTGTACCGCTATCGCGATGATCGCGGCAGCTACGGCTCGTCGACGCTCAGCCAACGCATCTCCAAAGGCACGACCTTTACCCGGTCCAACCAGGCGAAATACGGCAGCGGCTACAGCACCGCGTCGACCCGTGCGACCAGCAAACCGATTTCAGTGGCCTCCTCTACCTCCCGTGGCGGCTTTGGCAGCAAGGCCAGTGCCCGCAGCGGCTGGGGCGGCGGATCGAGCAGTTAAGGAAACACGGCCATGAAGAAAATCCATTGCGCAGAGCGGCATGACTGGAAACAGACGGCCGACAGCCTCGGCTTTCTGTTTCACACCATCGACGATGAACCCTACTGGGACGAAAGCGCGTACTACCAATTCACGCTCAAGCAGGTCGAAAACGATCTCGAAGACCCGACCACCGAGATCCATGACATGTGCATGGACCTGATGGCCCGGGTGGTACAGAGCGAGGAATTGCTGGAGCGCCTGAGCATTCCTGCGCCGTTCTACGATCTGATCCGCACCTCGTGGCGCGAAGGTCATCCGCATCTGTACGGACGCATGGATTTCTCCTACAACGGCACCGGTCCCGCCAAACTGCTGGAACTGAACTACGACACTCCGACCAGCCTGTACGAAGCGGCGGCCTTTCAATGGGGCTGGCTGGAGCAATGCATCGAGCGTGGCTTGCTGCCCAAGGAGGCCGATCAGTTCAACAGCATCGATACAAAACTCCATCAGGCTTTCGCGCAATTGCAGCTCAAACAGCCCTTTTACTTCGCGTCGATGAAAGACTCGGTCGAAGACAAAGGCACGACTGATTACTTGCGCCTGATCGCGGAAAAGGTCGGCATCGAATCTCGGCACATCGATATCGAAGACATCGGGCTGACCAGCGATGGACGCTTTGTCGACCTCGAAGATCGCTGGATTCCTCACCTGTTCAAGCTGCATGCCTGGGAATTCATCTTCCATGAGCCCTTCGGCGCAGCGATTGCCCAGAGCGACACGCAGTTTTTCGAGCCCGCGTGGAAATCGATCCTTTCCAACAAGGGCATCCTGCCGCTGTTGTGGGAGTTCAACCAAGGTCACCCGAACCTGCTCGCAGCTCGTCTGGATACCGATCCCGGCAAAGCGGTGCCCAAGGGCTGGGTGCGCAAGCCGTTCTTCTCCCGGGAGGGCGCCAACATCGAGTTGCAAACCGCCGACGGGCTGATCGTGAAAGAGGACGGCCCGTACACGGATGCGCCGTTCATCCTGCAGGCGTTCGCGCCGCTGCCGAAATTCGACGACAGCTACACGCTGATCGGGTCTTGGGTCATCGGCGATCAGGCGGCGGGGATCGGTGTGCGGGAAGACAACAGCCTGATCACCAAGGATTCGAGCCGGTTCCTGCCGCACCTGATCTTGGGCTGAACAAATTCCGGACAGCAAAAAGCCCGGCATCCTCAGGGGATGCCGGGCTTTTTTTCAGCTCGGCGCTATATCCTAGAACGGGATATCGTCATCGAAGCTGTCGAAATCCGGAGCCGGCTGCGGAGCGGCCTGCTGTGGAGCCGGACGCGACTGCTGAGGAGCCGACTGCTGCGGACGCGGTGCCTGCTGGCGTGGAGCCGGGGCGGACTGCTGGTAGTTGCCCCCGCCTTGTTGGTCGCCCTGTTGTGGACGGCCGCCCAGCAGTTGCATGGTGCCTTGCATGTCGACCACGATCTCTGTGGTGTAACGCTTGATACCGTCTTTTTCCCACTCGCGAGTCTGCAGCTTGCCTTCGATGTAGACTTGCGAACCTTTACGCAGGTATTCGCCGGCGATTTCCGCCACTTTGCCGAACATCGATACACGGTGCCATTCGGTCTTTTCGACTTTCTGACCGGTTTGCTTGTCGGTCCACTGTTCGCTGGTCGCCAGACTCAGGTTGGTCACGGCGTTGCCGTTCGGCAGGTAGCGTACTTCCGGGTCCTGGCCGCAAGTGCCGACCAATATGACTTTGTTAACCCCACGGGCCATTACGTTCTCCTAGGCTACGCACGCTGCCCCTGCCGGGTTGTTCACCAGGTTTTCCAGGGTGGTGCGATCCAATAGTTCGGTGTCCAATTTGATGTAAATGGCCGCTTCATCAGCGACTATCACTGCATCTGTTACCCCTACGACGGCCTTCAGGCGCTCTACCAGACCCGCTTCGCGGATCGCCTCGGGCGACAACGGCAAGCGCAGGCTTGTGACGTAGGGAGGTTCACGCATGGTAACAGCAAAGGCCAGCCAGAGTGCAGCCAGCGCCGCGCATCCAAGGAACACAACCGACAAACCGCCATGCTGGAACAACCATCCGCCGAGTATGCCGCCCAATGCCGATCCGAGGAACTGGCTGGTGGAATACACCCCCATCGCCGTACCTTTGCCGCCGGCCGGTGAAACCTTGCTGATCAGCGACGGCAGCGAAGCTTCCAGCAGATTGAAGGCGGTAAAGAACACCACCGTCCCGATCACCAGAGCCCGCAAGCTGTCGCCGAACTGCCAGAAGAATAGCTCAGTGAGCATCAGCGTCACGACGGCACCGAGCAAAACTCGTTTCATTTTGCGTCGTTTCTCGCCGTAGATAATGAACGGGATCATGGCGAAGAAGGAAATCAGCAGCGCGGTCAGATACACCCACCAGTGCTGCTCCTTGGGCAGGCCGGCTTTTTCCACCAGCGCCAGCGGCAAGGCAACGAAGCTCGACATCAACATGGCGTGCAACACAAAGATGCCCAGGTCCAGGCGCAGCAGGTCGGGGTGCTTGAGCGTCGGTATCAAGGCCTGGCGCGCAACGCCGGATTCACGGTGCTGCAACGGCCCGGTGGAGCGCGGCACCATGAACATCACGATCACGATACCCAGCAGCGCCATACCGCCGGTGGCCAGGAACAACCCGGACAAGCCGAAAGCACGGGTCAGCAAGGGACCGACCACCATCGCCACGGCAAATGACAGGCCGATGGTCATGCCGATCATGGCCATGGCCTTGGTCCGGTGCTGTTCGCGGGTCAAGTCCGACAGCAGCGCCATGACCGCGGCGGAAATCGCCCCGGCGCCTTGCAGGACCCGCCCGGCGATCACGCCCCAGATCGAATCGGCGTTGGCCGCCAATACGCTGCCAAGGGCGAAGACGACCAGCCCAAGGTAGATCACCGGGCGACGACCGATACGGTCGGAAATGAAGCCGAATGGAATCTGGAAAATCGCCTGAGTCAGGCCGTAAGCGCCAATCGCCAGCCCGATCAGGGCCGGGGTCGCTCCGGCCAGGTCCATGCCGTAGGTCGCCAATACCGGCAACACCATGAACATGCCAAGCATACGGAAGGCGAACACCAGGGCCAGACCACCCGCTGCGCGGGTCTCGCTGCCACTCATGCGTTCGCTGTGGGGATCGTGCATGGAAAAACCTCATGTGAACCGGCGGCGATTCTACCAGTCCCATCGATTGGCGGGGTATATCGCGACGCTTTGCCGCGTGTAGATGAAAGAGCTTTCATGTAAGGCTGCGATGACATCATTCGATAGTGTGCATCCATCCAGTATTTGGCCGTATACTCCTACGTTTTCGACGCCCGCCGAGCGAGGCCACCTTGGACAAGATCCTGATTCGTGGGGCTCGAACCCACAACTTGAAGAACATCGACCTGACCCTGCCGCGGGACAAGCTGATCGTCATCACCGGCCTGTCTGGTTCAGGCAAGTCGTCACTGGCCTTCGACACACTGTACGCCGAAGGCCAGCGCCGCTACGTCGAATCGCTGTCGGCCTATGCCCGCCAGTTCCTTTCGATGATGGAAAAGCCTGACGTCGACACCATCGAAGGCCTGTCGCCAGCCATTTCCATCGAACAAAAGTCGACCTCGCACAACCCGCGTTCGACCGTCGGCACCATTACCGAAATCTACGACTACCTGCGCCTGCTTTACGCTCGCGTAGGTATTCCGCGCTGCCCGGATCACGACATCCCGCTGGAAGCGCAAACCGTCAGCCAGATGGTCGACCTGGTCCTTGCCCAGCCGGAAGGCAGCAAACTGATGCTGCTGGCGCCGGTGATCCGCGAGCGCAAGGGCGAGCACCTGTCGGTCTTCGAAGAACTGCGCGCCCAAGGCTTCGTCCGTGCCCGCATCAACGGCAAGCTCTATGAGCTGGACGAAGCCCCCAAGCTCGACAAACAGAAAAAGCACACCATCGATGTGGTGGTGGACCGTTTCAAGGTGCGCGCCGATCTGCAACAGCGCCTCGCCGAATCCTTCGAGACCGCGCTGAAGCTGGCCGACGGCATCGCTCTGGTGGCGCCGATGGACGACGAACCCGGCGAAGAGATGATCTTCTCCGCGCGTTTCGCCTGCCCGATCTGCGGGCATGCCATCAGCGAGCTCGAGCCTAAACTGTTTTCCTTCAACAACCCGGCCGGCGCCTGCCCGACCTGCGATGGCCTGGGTGTGAAGCAGTTCTTCGACATCAAGCGCCTGGTCAACGGTGAACTGACCCTGGCCGAAGGTGCGATTCGAGGCTGGGACCGGCGCAACGTCTATTACTTCCAAATGCTCGGGTCGCTGGCCTCGCATTTCAAGTTCAGCCTGGAAGTGCCGTTCAACGAACTGCCGGCCGATCAGCAGAAACAGATCCTGCATGGCAGCGGCTCGCAGAATGTCGACTTCAAATACCTCAACGACCGTGGTGACATCGTCAAACGCTCGCACCCGTTCGAAGGCATCGTGCCGAACCTGGAGCGTCGCTATCGCGAAACCGAGTCGGCGTCGGTGCGCGAAGAGCTGGCCAAGTTCCTCAGCACCCAATCCTGCCCGGACTGCCGAGGCACCCGGCTGCGTCGTGAGGCGCGGCACGTGTGGGTGGGCGAGAAAAACCTGCCAGCAGTGACCAATCTGCCGATTGGTGACGCTTGCGACTACTTTGGCGGGCTGAAATTGACCGGACGCCGTGGCGAGATTGCCGACAAAATCCTCAAGGAAATCCGCGAGCGTCTGCAGTTTCTGGTCAACGTCGGCCTCGACTACCTGTCGCTGGATCGCAGCGCCGATACGTTGTCGGGCGGTGAGGCCCAGCGGATTCGACTGGCCAGCCAGATCGGCGCTGGCCTGGTCGGCGTGCTGTACATCCTCGATGAACCCTCCATTGGCTTGCACCAGCGCGATAACGACCGGTTGCTTGGCACTCTCAAGCATTTGCGCGACATCGGTAACACTGTGATCGTGGTCGAGCACGACGAAGATGCGATTCGCCTGGCGGACTATGTGGTGGATATCGGCCCCGGTGCCGGCGTTCACGGCGGACATATCGTTGCTGAGGGTACGCCTGCCGAAGTGATGGCGCACCCGGACTCCCTGACAGGCAAGTATTTGTCCGGCCGGGTGAAAATCGAAGTGCCAGCCAAACGCACACCGCGCAACAAGAAGCTGTCGCTGACGCTCAAGGGCGCCCGTGGCAACAACTTGCGCAATGTCGATCTGGACATTCCGATAGGCCTGCTGACTTGCGTGACGGGCGTATCCGGCTCGGGCAAGTCGACACTGATCAACAACACGCTGTTCCCACTGAGCGCCACGGCACTGAACGGTGCAACAACGCTTGAAGCAGCCCCTCACGACAGCATCAAGGGGCTGGAACACCTGGACAAGGTCGTCGACATCGACCAGAGCCCGATCGGGCGAACGCCACGTTCCAACCCCGCGACCTACACCGGGTTGTTCACGCCGATTCGAGAGTTGTTCGCCGGCGTGCCGGAATCACGCTCCCGGGGTTATGGTCCGGGGCGCTTCTCTTTCAACGTCAAGGGTGGGCGCTGTGAAGCCTGCCAAGGCGACGGCTTGATCAAAGTGGAGATGCACTTCCTGCCGGACATCTATGTGCCGTGCGACGTCTGCAAGAGCAAGCGCTACAACCGCGAGACGCTGGAGATCAAGTACAAAGGCAAGAGCATTCACGAGACCCTCGAGATGACGATCGAGGAAGCCCGGGAGTTCTTCGATGCGGTACCGGCCTTGGCGCGCAAGCTGCAGACGCTGATGGACGTGGGCCTGTCCTATATCAAGCTGGGACAATCGGCGACCACGCTGTCCGGTGGCGAGGCTCAGCGGGTCAAGCTGTCCCGTGAGCTGTCCAAGCGTGATACCGGCAAGACCCTGTACATCCTGGATGAGCCGACCACAGGCCTGCACTTCGCGGACATTCAGCAATTGCTTGATGTGTTGCATCGATTGCGTGACCACGGTAATACCGTGGTGGTGATCGAGCACAACCTGGACGTGATCAAGACAGCAGACTGGCTGGTGGATCTGGGGCCGGAGGGCGGTTCCAAAGGCGGCCAGATCATTGCTGTGGGTACGCCGGAGCAAGTCGCCGAGATGAAACAATCTCACACCGGTTACTACCTGAAACCTTTGCTCGAACGCGATCGGGCCTGAATACGGCCCATGAAAAAGCCCCTGTCATCTATTCGGTGACAGGGGCTTTTTCTTTCTGTTCAGGAGCAAAGCTTGCTCGCGCTTGCGGCCTCCCGATCGCTACTTCAAGCGTGGGATTGCAGGTAGTTCTCGAGACCGATCAACTTGATCAGACCCAACTGCTTCTCGAGCCAGTAAGTGTGATCCTCTTCGGTATCGTTCAGCTGAATTCTCAGCATCTCACGGCTGACATAATCCTTGTGCTGCTCGCAGAGTTCGATGCCTTTGCACAAAGCAGCGCGAACCTTGTACTCCAGACGCAGATCCGCCTCGAGCATCTCAGGTACCGTGGTGCCGACATCAAGATCGTCCGGACGCATGCGTGGCGTACCTTCAAGCATCAGGATACGGCGCATCAGCGCGTCAGCGTGGCCGGCTTCTTCTTCCATTTCGTGGTTGATTCGTTCGTAGAGCTTGGTGAATCCCCAGTCCTCATACATCCGCGAGTGAACGAAATATTGGTCACGCGCGGCCAGTTCGCCGGTCAGCAACGTGTTGAGGTAATCGATAACGTCTGGGTGGCCTTGCATCGCCCTACATCTCCCTGCTTCAAAGTATGTAGTTTGAACCAACATGGCGATATCGTCACGCCGATGACGCAATAAAAGCGAAGATATTCTGAGAAAAGCATGTTAAATAACGCAAAAAACCGCCCCAATAAGGGCGGTTCTGCTTCTCATTTAGACTTCGTTAAGCTGTACGTTGAGCCGCTTTGCAATTGCTTCTCCATACGCCGGATCGGCCCTGTAGAAATGCTGCAACTGGCGATCGACCACGTCGCTTGATACCCCGGCCATCGCGCCGACGATGTTGCCGACCAGCAGAGCTTTTTGCTCGTCACTCATCAGACGAAACAGCGCACCTGCGTGACTGTAGTAATCAGTGTCTTCGCGGTGATCGTAGCGATCAGCAACGCCGCTCAGGGCCAACGCAGGTTCGGCGTAACGAGGGGCCTGCTTTGGCGAATCGACATAGCTGTTGGGCTCGTAGTTCGGTGCTGCACCGCCATTGCTGCCAAAGGCCATGGAACCATCGCGCTGGTAACTATTGACGGGACTGCGCGGCGCATTCACCGGGAGTTGCTGGTGATTGGTACCTATGCGGTAGCGGTGGGCATCTGCATAGGCGAACACCCGGCCTTGCAGCATGCGATCGGGCGACAGGCCGACACCTGGCACCATGTTGCTTGGGCCGAAGGCCGCCTGTTCGACTTCAGCAAAGTAATTGAGCGGGTTGCGGTTCAACTCCAGCTCGCCTACTTCGATGAGTGGAAACTCTTTTTGCGACCAGGTCTTGGTCACGTCGAACGGATTTTCATAATGCGCCGCCGCCTGAGCTTCGGTCATGACCTGGATGCAAACGCTCCATTTCGGGAAATCACCGCGCTCGATCGCCTCGAACAAATCGCGCTGGGCGTAATCCGGATCTGTACCCGCCAGACGCGCTGCGTCGGCTGGCGCAAGGTTCTTGATCCCTTGTTTGGTCTTGTAATGCCATTTCACCCAGTAGCGTTCGCCGGTGGCGTTAATCAGGCTGTAGGTGTGGCTACCGAAGCCGTGCATGTGGCGGTAGCCGTCTGGAATACCGCGATCGGAGAACAGAATCGTGACTTGGTGCAGCGCCTCGGGAGAATGCGACCAGAAGTCCCACATCGCTTGCGCACTTTTCAGGTTGCTTTGTGGCAGGCGCTTTTGGGTGTGGATAAAGTCCGGGAATTTCAAAGGGTCGCGAATGAAGAACACAGGAGTGTTGTTACCCACAATGTCCCAGTTACCTTCTTCGGTGTAGAACTTCAAAGCAAAGCCGCGCGGATCACGCTCTGTATCCGCTGAACCGCGTTCGCCGCCCACAGTGGAAAAACGCAGGAAGGTTGGCGTTTGTTTACCGACTGCCTCAAACAGCTTGGCGCTAGTGTACTGGGTGATGTCGCGGGTGACGGTGAACGTACCGTATGCACCCGAGCCTTTGGCGTGTACGCGGCGCTCGGGAATGTTTTCACGGTTGAAGTGAGCCAACTTCTCCATCAGGTGGAAGTCATCAAGCAACAGCGGCCCACGAGGGCCTGCTGAACGGGAATTCTGGTTATCAGCGACAGGCGCGCCACTGGCAGTGGTGAGTATTTTATTCTGGCTCATGCGATCTCTTCCTCTTTCGAATCAACTGCCGGCTAGTCGGCTGTAAGGAAGTATCGACGATGAATATTACACACTCAAATTCATTAGATATTGCCAATCAATAGAAATAAGCAATACACAAAAGAAACGCCCATACTTTTCAAACGCCCACAAAAAACCGGGCGCAAGGCCCGGTTTCTTGTTTCAGACTGACGTCTTACTCAGCGGATACAGCTTCACCGCCGGTAGCACGATCAACCAACTCGACGTACGCCATAGGCGCGTTGTCGCCAGCGCGGAAACCGCACTTGAGGATGCGCAGGTAGCCACCCTCACGGGTAGCGTAACGCTTGCCCAGGTCGTTGAAGAGCTTGCCAACGATAGCTTTCGAACGAGTACGGTCGAAAGCCAGACGGCGGTTAGCCAGGCTGTCTGTCTTGGCCAAAGTGATCAGCGGCTCAGCAACGCGACGCAGTTCTTTAGCTTTTGGCAGAGTAGTTTTGATCAGCTCGTGCTCGAACAGCGACACCGCCATGTTTTGGAACATGGCCTTGCGGTGCGAGCTGGTGCGGCTGAGGTGACGACCACTTTTACGATGACGCATGGTTCATTCCTTACCAAACACTACGTTCGGTGATTACGACGATCAGGCAGTCGCCTTGTCGTCCTTCTTAAGACTTGCAGGCGGCCAGTTGTCGAGGCGCATGCCGAGGGACAGACCGCGGGAGGCCAGAACGTCCTTGATTTCAGTCAAGGATTTCTTGCCAAGGTTCGGAGTCTTCAACAGCTCTACTTCGGTACGCTGAATCAGGTCGCCGATGTAGTAGATGTTTTCCGCCTTAAGGCAGTTAGCCGAACGTACAGTCAGTTCCAGATCGTCAACCGGGCGAAGCAGGATCGGATCGATCTCGTCTTCCTGCTCGATTACCACTGGTTCGCTGTCACCTTTGAGGTCGACGAACGCAGCCAACTGCTGTTGCAGGATGGTTGCAGCGCGACGGATTGCCTCTTCAGGATCCAGGGTACCGTTGGTTTCCAGATCAATAACCAGCTTGTCCAGGTTAGTACGCTGCTCGACACGGGCGTTTTCCACCACGTATGCGATACGGCGAACCGGGCTGAACGAAGAGTCGAGCTGCAAGCGACCGATGCTGCGGCTTTCGTCTTCATCGCTCTGACGCGAGTCTGCCGGTTCATAACCACGACCACGAGCTACTACGAGCTTCATGTTCAGGGCGCCGTTAGACGCCAGGTTAGCGATTACGTGATCGGGGTTAACGATCTCGACATCATGATCCAGCTGAATATCGGCAGCGGTAACCACCCCCGAACCCTTCTTCGACAAGGTCAGCGTAACTTCGTCACGGCCGTGCAGCTTGATAGCCAGACCTTTAAGGTTCAACAGGATTTCAATTACGTCTTCCTGTACACCTTCGATGGCGCTGTACTCGTGGAGCACACCGTCAATCTCGGCCTCGACTACTGCACAGCCGGGCATTGAGGACAACAGGATGCGGCGCAGCGCGTTGCCCAGGGTGTGGCCAAAGCCACGCTCGAGAGGCTCGAGAGTGATCTTGGCGCGGGTTGGACTGACAACCTGCACGTCAATGTGGCGGGGTGTCAGGAACTCATTTACCGAAATCTGCATGGATGCACCTATTTTCTAGCCCTTACTTGGAGTAGAGCTCGACAATCAGGCTTTCGTTGATGTCGGCGGACAGATCACTGCGAGCTGGAACGTTCTTGAAAACGCCCGACTTCTTCTCAGTGTCTACTTCTACCCATTCTACGCGGCCACGTTGGGCACACAGATCGAGAGCTTGGACAATGCGAAGTTGGTTTTTTGCTTTCTCGCGAACAGCAACCACGTCACCAGCACGAACCTGGTAGGACGGAACGTTAACGGTTTGACCGTTTACGCTGATCGACTTGTGCGATACCAGCTGACGGGATTCGGCACGAGTAGAACCAAAGCCCATACGGTATACAACGTTGTCCAGACGGCATTCGAGCAGTTGCAACAGGTTTTCGCCGGTTGCGCCTTTCTTGCCAGCAGCTTCTTTGTAGTAGCCGCTGAATTGACGCTCGAGAACGCCGTAGATACGACGAACCTTCTGCTTTTCACGCAGTTGGGTGCCGTAATCGGACTGGCGACCGCGGCGTTGGCCGTGGATACCAGGTGCTGCTTCAATGTTGCACTTCGATTCGATCGCGCGCACGCCGCTCTTCAGGAAGAGATCGGTGCCTTCGCGACGAGCGAGTTTGCATTTTGGACCAATGTAACGAGCCATTCTTTACAATCTCCTGGATTACACGCGGCGCTTCTTCGGCGGACGGCACCCGTTGTGCGGGATTGGCGTCACGTCGGTGATGCTGGCGATCTTGTAGCCACAGCCGTTCAAAGCGCGGACTGCAGATTCACGACCTGGACCTGGACCTTTGACGTTTACGTCGAGGTTTTTCAGGCCGTATTCCAGCGCAGCTTGACCAGCACGTTCAGCAGCTACTTGAGCAGCAAACGGAGTGGACTTGCGGGAACCGCGGAAACCCGAACCACCGGAGGTAGCCCAGGAAAGAGCGTTACCTTGACGGTCGGTGATGGTCACGATGGTGTTGTTAAAAGATGCATGGATGTGGGCGATGCCATCAACCACTGTCTTTTTAACTTTTTTACGAGGACGAGCAGCAGGTTTTGCCATGATTAAATTCCTGTCGATTCGCTGGGGCGATTACTTGCGGATCGGCTTACGCGGACCTTTACGGGTACGCGCGTTGGTCTTGGTACGCTGACCGCGTACTGGCAGACCACGACGATGACGCAGACCGCGATAGCAACCGAGGTCCATCAAGCGCTTGATTTTCATGTTGATTTCGCGACGCAGATCACCTTCAGTGGTGAACTTCGCCACTTCGCCACGCAGCTGTTCAATTTGCTCGTCGCTCAGATCCTTGATCTTTGCTGCTGGGTTTACCCCAGTCTCTGCACAAATTTTCTGTGCAGTAGTGCGACCAACACCATAGATGTAGGTCAGCGAGATAACAGTATGCTTGTTATCTGGAATGTTAACGCCTGCAATACGGGCCATTCAGTGGGACTCCAATTGACAGCTACCTACGCCCCGGAAGCCAAGAAATAGGGCGCGAGATAATATCGCTGTAATAACAAATAATCAACCCGGCAGCGCACTAGCTGCCGGGCTTGAAGCACAATCACACTCAGCCTTGGCGCTGTTTGTGACGCGGTTCCGCGCTGCAAATTACTCGAACAACACCTTCGCGGCGAATAATCTTGCAGTTACGGCACAGCTTTTTCACCGATGCACGAACTTTCATCACCAACTCCTCGAACCTTATGGGTACTCAGCGCAACATGCCGCTGCCGTAACCCTTCAGGTTGGCTTTCTTCATCAGGGATTCGTACTGGTGCGAAACGAGGTGCGATTGTACTTGGGACATGAAGTCCATCACAACCACGACCACGATCAGCAACGAGGTCCCGCCAAGGTAGAACGGAACGTTGGCTGCAACCACCAGGAACTGGGGCAACAGGCAGACGGCCGTCATGTAAAGAGCACCGAACATGGTCAAGCGAGTCAGAACGCCATCAATATAGCGCGCAGACTGCTCACCTGGACGGATGCCCGGAATAAAGGCACCGGACTTCTTCAGGTTTTCCGCTACGTCTTTCGGATTGAACATCAACGCCGTATAGAAGAAGCAGAAGAAAATAATCCCTGCACTAAACAGCAGAATATTCAACGGCTGACCAGGAGCGATCGACTGCGAGATGTCCTGCAACCAGCCCATACCTTCAGACTGGCCGAACCAGGCACCCAACGAAGCCGGGAACAGCAAGATGCTGCTCGCGAAAATGGCCGGAATAACACCGGCCATGTTCACCTTCAACGGCAAGTGGCTGGTCTGCGCAGCGAAAACCTTGCGGCCTTGCTGACGCTTGGCGTAGTGAACAGCAATACGACGCTGGCCACGCTCAATGAACACCACGAAACCGATAATCGCTACTGCCAGCAAACCGATGGCAACCAGGGCGAAGATGTTGATATCACCCTGACGCGCAGACTCGAAAGACTGCCCGATCGCTCTCGGAAGACCGGCGACGATACCCGAAAAAATCAACATCGAGATACCGTTGCCAACACCACGCTCAGTAATCTGCTCACCCAGCCACATCATGAACATCGCACCAGCCACAAACGTGGATACCGCGACGAAATGGAAGCCAAAGTCACCAGTGAACGCTACGCCCTGCCCCGCCAGACCAATGGACATGCCAATAGCCTGAACCAGAGCGAGGACGACAGTGCCGTAGCGGGTGTACTGGCTGATCTTGCGACGGCCAGCTTCACCTTCCTTCTTCAACTGCTCCAGCTGCGGGCTGACGGCGGTCATCAGTTGCATGATGATCGATGCCGAAATGTACGGCATGATCCCCAACGCAAAGATGCTCATCCGTTCCAGCGCGCCGCCGGAAAACATGTTGAACAAGCTAAGAATGGTCCCCTCATTCTGTCGAAACAGGTCCGCGAGACGGTCCGGGTTGATACCTGGAACCGGGATGTGTGCGCCTATTCGGTAGACGATAATCGCCAGGAACAGAAAACGCAGACGAGCCCAGAGTTCAGACATACCGCCTTTGCCGAGCGCAGAGAGAGCACCTTGCTTAGCCATTTATTCCTCGAACTTGCCGCCAGCTGCTTCGATAGCCGCACGCGCACCTTTGGTGGCGCCGATTCCCTTTCCGATGGTAACAGCGCGAGTCACTTCGCCGGACAGCATGATTTTCACACGCTGAACGTTGACGTTGATCACGTTGGCATCTTTCAAGGACTGCACGGTGACGATGTCGCCTTCCACTTTAGCCAGCTCGGACAAACGCACTTCTGCGCGATCCATGGCTTTCAGGGAAACGAAACCGAACTTCGGCAGGCGACGATGCAGCGGCTGTTGACCGCCTTCAAAGCCTGGAGCAATGGTGCCACCGGAGCGGGAAGTCTGACCTTTGTGACCACGGCCACCAGTCTTACCCAAACCACTACCGATACCACGGCCCGGACGATGCTTTTCGCGACGGGAACCCGGCGCTGGACTCAGATCATTGAGTTTCATCGATTAACCCTCGACACGCAGCATGTAGTAAGCCTTGTTGATCATCCCGCGATTCTCGGGAGTATCCTGGACTTCTACAGTGTGACCGATGCGACGCAGACCCAGACCCTTAACGCACAGTTTGTGGTTAGGGATGCGGCCGGTCATGCTTTTGATCAGCGTAACTTTAACGGTAGCCATGATCAGAAGATCTCCTTGACGCTTTTGCCACGCTTGGCGGCAATGGATTCAGGAGACTGCATTGCTTTCAAACCCTTGAAAGTGGCGTGAACCACGTTTACAGGGTTAGTCGAGCCGTAGCATTTGGCCAGAACGTTCTGAACGCCAGCAACTTCGAGGACAGCACGCATAGCGCCGCCAGCGATGATACCGGTACCTTCAGAAGCAGGCTGCATGTACACCTTCGAAGCGCCGTGAGCTGACTTCATTGCGTACTGCAGAGTGGTGCCGTTCAGATCAACCTGGATCATGTTGCGGCGAGCAGCTTCCATTGCCTTCTGGATCGCAGCAGGCACTTCACGCGACTTGCCACGGCCGAAGCCAACGCGCCCTTTACCATCACCAACCACGGTCAACGCGGTGAAAGTGAAGATACGGCCGCCTTTAACGGTTTTGGCTACGCGGTTAACTTGAACCAGCTTCTCGATGTAGCCTTCGTCGCGCTTTTGGTCGTTATTTGACATAACTTAGAACTCCAGCCCAGCTTCACGAGCAGCATCAGCCAGCGCTTTAACGCGGCCGTGGTACTTGAAGCCAGAGCGGTCGAAAGCCACCTGCGAGACGCCAGCGGCCTTAGCACGCGTAGCGACCAGCTGGCCAACCTTAGTGGCCGCGTCGATGTTGCCAGTGGCGCCATCACGCAGTTCTTTATCCAAAGTCGAGGCACTTGCCAGGACTTTGTTGCCGTCGGCCGAAATGACCTGGGCGTAGATGTGCTGCGAAGAGCGGAACACGCAGAGACGCACGACTTCGAGTTCGTGCATTTTCAGGCGTGCTTTGCGAGCGCGACGCAGTCGAGTAACTTTTTTGTCGGTCATTTGCTATGCCCTACTTCTTCTTGGCTTCTTTACGACGGACGACTTCGTCCGCGTAGCGCACACCTTTGCCTTTGTACGGCTCTGGTGGACGGAAGTCGCGGATCTCGGCGGCCACTTGACCTACCAGCTGCTTGTCGATGCCCTTGATCAGGATATCGGTCTGGCTAGGAGTCTCAGCGGTGATGCCTTCCGGCAGTTCGTAATCCACTGGATGCGAGAAGCCAAGAGCCAGGTTCAGCACTGTGCCTTTTGCTTGCGCTTTGTAACCAACACCGACCAGCTGGAGCTTGCGCTCGAAGCCTTGGCTTACGCCTTGGACCATGTTGTTAACCAACGCACGAGTGGTACCAGCCATTGCGCGAGTCTGTTGATCGCCATTGCGAGCAGCAAAACGCAGCTCACCGGCTTCTTCAACGATCTCAACGGACGAATGGATGTTCAGTTCGAGAGTGCCCTTGGCACCCTTCACCGAAAGCTGTTGGCCTGCGAATTTTACTTCGACACCGGCTGGCAGCTTAACGGGGTTCTTAGCGACGCGAGACATGCTTATCCCCCCTTAGAACACAGTGCAAAGAACTTCGCCGCCGACACCGGCAGCGCGCGCAGCACGATCAGTCATCACACCTTTGTTGGTGGAGACGATAGACACACCGAGACCGCCACGAACTTTCGGCAGATCTTCGACGGACTTGTACTGACGCAGGCCTGGACGGCTAACGCGCTTCACTTCTTCGATAACCGGACGGCCTTCGAAATATTTCAGCTCGATAGACAGCAGCGGTTTGGTTTCGCTGCTGATCTGATAACCCGCGATGTAACCTTCGTCCTTCAGGACTTTGGCAACAGCTACCTTCAACGTGGAAGATGGCATGCTTACGACGGACTTTTCAGCCATCTGGGCATTACGGATTCGAGTTAGCATGTCCGCTAACGGGTCCTGCATACTCATGGGCTAGACGCTCCTAATACAGAAAAATTAGCCTTGCGGCTACTACGTGTCGCCGAGAATCTCCGAGCATAGAAAACACGGGCTCAGGCGAGCCGGGTATTCTAGACACACCCCGGAAATGAATCAAGCCCCATAAGGGGCTTGATTCAGATTCAAGGCCACCGACGGTCAGAATCTTTCGAACCTGACCGCCGAGACTTTGACAGTACTTACCAGCTGGCTTTAACCAGGCCTGGTACGTCACCACGCATTGCCGCTTCACGCAGTTTGTTACGGCCCAGGCCGAACTTGCGGTAAACGCCGTGCGGACGACCAGTCAGGCGGCAACGGTTACGCATGCGCGAGGCACTTGCGTCACGTGGTTGCTTCTGCAGAGCTACGGTAGCTTCCCAACGCGCTTCTGGACTTGCGTTCAGATCGACGATGATAGCTTTCAGCGCTGCACGCTTGGTGGCGTACTTGGCAACAGTGAGCTGACGCTTCAGCTCACGGTTTTTCATGCTCTTCTTGGCCATTTTCCTACTCCAATCAGTTGCGGAACGGGAATTTGAAAGCACGCAACAGAGCGCGGCCTTCGTCATCGTTCTTGGCAGTGGTGGTCAGGGTAATGTCCAGACCGCGGAGAGCATCGATCTTGTCGTAGTCGATTTCCGGGAAAATGATCTGCTCTTTCACGCCCATGCTGTAGTTGCCACGACCATCGAAGGACTTGGCATTCAGGCCGCGGAAGTCGCGAACCCGAGGCAGGGAGATCGACAGCAGACGATCCAGGAACTCGTACATACGCTCACGACGCAGGGTCACTTTGACGCCGATCGGCCAACCTTCACGGACTTTAAAGCCTGCGATGGATTTACGAGCGTAGGTCACAACGACTTTCTGGCCGGTGATCTTTTCCAGGTCAGCAACAGCGTGCTCGATGACTTTTTTGTCGCCGATCGCTTCGCCCAGACCCATGTTCAGGGTGATCTTGGTAACGCGCGGAACTTCCATCACGTTCGAAAGCTTAAGTTCTTCCTTAAGCTTCGGAGCGATTTCCTTCCGATAAATCTCTTTTAGTCGTGCCATGGTCTTCTACCTAGCAGTGTTCAAGCATCAACCGCTTTTTGGGTCGACTTGAAGACACGAATTTTCTTACCGTCTTCTACTTTGAAACCAACGCGGTCAGCCTTGTTGGTTTCGCCGTTGAAGATGGCGACGTTGGAAGCGTGCAGTGGCGCTTCTTTTTCGACGATACCGCCTTGTACGCCCGACATCGGGTTAGGCTTGGTATGGCGCTTGACCAGGTTCAGACCACCAACAACCAGACGGTTGTCAGCAAGAACCTTCAGCACCTTACCGCGCTTACCTTTGTCTTTGCCGGCGATCACGATGATCTCGTCGTCACGACGAATCTTTTGCATGTCGGATCTCCTTACAGCACTTCTGGGGCGAGCGAGACGATCTTCATGAACTTCTCAGTACGAAGTTCACGGGTCACTGGCCCAAAGATACGGGTGCCGATCGGCTCTTGCTTGTTGTTCAGAAGAACAGCAGCGTTGCCATCAAAGCGGATAATGGAGCCATCGGCACGACGTACGCCGTGACGAGTGCGGACTACAACAGCAGTCATCACTTGGCCTTTTTTCACTTTACCGCGAGGAATTGCTTCCTTGACGGTTACTTTGATGATGTCACCGATACCAGCGTAACGACGATGGGAGCCACCCAGCACCTTGATGCACATAACGCGGCGAGCGCCGCTGTTATCGGCCACATCGAGCATGGATTGAGTCTGAATCATATAATTTCTCCGACCCCTAGTCCTTAGACTTCCACAGCGCGTTCGAGAACATCAACCAGCGCCCAAGACTTGGTCTTGGCCAAAGGACGAGTTTCACGAATAGTGACTTTGTCGCCGATGTGGCACTGATTGGTTTCGTCGTGCGCGTGCAGCTTAGTCGAACGCTTAACGTATTTACCGTAGATCGGGTGCTTTACGCGACGCTCGATCAAAACGGTGATGGTTTTGTCCATCTTGTCGCTGACAACACGGCCAGTCAGCGTACGGACAGTCTTTTCGGCTTCAGCCATGATTACTTACCTGCCTGCTGGTTGAGCACAGTCTTCACGCGAGCGATGTCACGCTTAACTTGCGAGAGCAGATGAGACTGCCCCAACTGGCCAGTTGCTTTCTGCATACGCAGATTGAACTGGTCGCGCAGCAAGCCGAGCAGTTGCTCGTTCAACTGCTGTGCGGATTTTTCACGAAGTTCATTCGCTTTCATCACATCACCGTCCGTTTAACAAAGGAGGTGGCGAGCGGCAGCTTTGCAGCAGCCAGGGCGAAAGCCTCACGCGCCAGCTCTTCAGAAACACCCTCGATTTCATACAGGACTTTGCCTGGCTGAATCTGGGCAACCCAGTATTCGACGTTACCTTTACCTTTACCCATCCGAACTTCGAGTGGCTTTTTGGAAATAGGCTTGTCCGGGAATACACGGATCCAGATCTTGCCGCCACGTTTTACGTGACGGGTCAGAGCACGACGCGCTGACTCGATCTGACGAGCGGTGAGACGACCACGAGCAACAGACTTCAGCGCGAACTCGCCGAAGCTGACTTTGCTACCGCGCAATGCCAGGCCACGGTTGTGACCAGTCATTTGCTTGCGGAACTTCGTACGCTTTGGTTGCAACATTTGGCGTACCCCTTACTTAGCAGCTTTTTTACGAGGCGCTGGTGCTTGTGGTTTCAGTTCTTCTTGGCGACCACCAATTACTTCGCCTTTGAAGATCCAAACCTTTACACCGATCACACCGTAGGTGGTGTGAGCTTCGTAGTTGGCATAGTCGATGTCGGCACGCAGGGTGTGCAGTGGCACACGACCTTCGCGATACCATTCAGTACGTGCGATTTCAGCACCGCCGAGACGACCGCTCACTTGGATTTTGATGCCTTTGGCACCAATGCGCATTGCGTTCTGTACAGCGCGCTTCATAGCGCGACGGAACATTACGCGACGCTCCAGCTGCTGAGCTACGCTCTGCGCAACCAGCATACCGTCGAGCTCCGGCTTGCGGATCTCTTCGATATTGATGTGCACAGGCACACCCATTTGCTTGGTCAGGTCCTGACGCAGCTTCTCAACATCTTCACCTTTCTTCCCGATAACGATACCTGGGCGAGCGGTGTGGATGGTGATACGTGCAGTTTGGGCCGGACGATGGATATCGATACGGCTTACGGACGCGCTTTTTAGTTTGTCTTGGAGATACTCACGCACCTTCAGATCAGCGAACAAGTAGTCCGCATAAGTCCGACCGTCTGCGTACCAGACGGAGGTGTGCTCCTTGACGATTCCCAGGCGAATGCCAATGGGATGTACTTTCTGACCCATCTCTTCGACTCCGTTACTTGTCAGCAACCTTGACAGTGATATGGCAAGACCGCTTGACGATGCGATCAGCACGGCCTTTGGCACGTGGCATGATGCGCTTCAGCGAACGCCCTTCGTTGACGAAAACGGTGCTGACCTTGAGGTCATCAACGTCTGCGCCTTCGTTATGCTCGGCGTTGGCTACGGCCGACTCCAGCACTTTCTTCATGATCTCGGCGGCTTTCTTACTGCTGAAAGCCAACAGGTTGAGCGCTTCGCCCACCTTCTTCCCGCGGATCTGGTCGGCGACCAAGCGGGCTTTCTGGGCGGAGATTCGAGCGCCCGACAACTTAGCGGCTACTTCCATTTCCTAACCCCTTAACGCTTGGCTTTCTTGTCTGCCACGTGCCCGCGATAAGTGCGGGTACCGGCGAACTCGCCCAGTTTGTGGCCGACCATGTCTTCGTTCACGAGAACTGGGACGTGCTGACGACCGTTGTGTACTGCGATGGTCAGACCGACCATTTGTGGCAGGATCATCGAACGGCGCGACCAGGTTTTCACTGGTTTGCGATCGTTCTTTTCCGCCGCCACTTCGATCTTCTTCAGTAGGTGAAGATCGATAAAAGGACCTTTTTTCAGAGAACGTGGCACTGTCGTATCCCTCTATTTACTTGCGACGACGGACGATCATTTTGTCGGTACGCTTATTACCACGAGTCTTCGCGCCCTTAGTCGGGAAGCCCCATGGCGATACCGGATGACGACCACCAGAGGTACGACCTTCACCACCACCATGTGGGTGGTCAACCGGGTTCATGGCAACACCACGAACGGTTGGGCGAACGCCACGCCAGCGTTTGGCACCAGCTTTACCCAGCGAACGCAGGCTGTGCTCGGAGTTCGAGACTTCACCCAGGGTCGCGCGGCATTCAGCCAGCACTTTACGCATCTCACCAGAACGCAGACGCAGGGTCACGTAGACACCTTCACGAGCGATCAGCTGAGCCGAAGCACCAGCGGAACGAGCGATCTGAGCGCCTTTACCTGGCTTCAATTCGATGCCGTGTACGGTGCTACCAACTGGAATGTTACGCAGTTGCAGAGCGTTGCCCGGCTTGATCGGTGCCAGAGCACCTGCGATCAGCTGGTCGCCAGCACTCACGCCTTTAGGGGCGATGATGTAGCGGCGCTCGCCATCTGCGTACAGCAGCAGAGCGATGTGAGCAGTACGGTTTGGATCGTATTCGATACGCTCGACAGTGGCAGCGATGCCATCTTTGTCGTTACGACGGAAATCGACCAGACGATAATGCTGCTTATGACCACCACCGATGTGACGAGTGGTAATACGGCCATTGTTGTTACGACCACCAGACTTCGATTTCTTCTCGAGCAGCGGTGCGTGAGGAGCGCCTTTATGCAGCTCCTGGTTGACCACCTTGACCACAAAACGGCGGCCAGGGGAAGTCGGTTTGCATTTAACGATTGCCATGATGCACCCCTTCCTTACTCAGCACTGCTGCTGAAATCGAGATCTTGGCCTGGCTGAAGGGAGATAACTGCCTTCTTCCAGTCATTACGCTTGCCCAGACCGCGAGCAGTGCGCTTGCTCTTACCCAGAACATTCAGGGTAGTAACACGCTCTACTTTCACGCTGAACAGGCTTTCGACGGCCTTCTTGATTTCCAGCTTGGTTGCGTCAGTAGCAACCTTGAAAACGAACTGGCCTTTCTTGTCTGCCAGAACCGTAGCCTTCTCGGAAACGTGCGGGCCAAGCAGAACTTTAAATACGCGTTCCTGGTTCATCCCAGCAGCTCCTCGAATTTCTTCACGGCCGACACGGTGATCAACACCTTGTCGTATGCGATCAGACTAACTGGATCGGAACCTTGCACATCACGTACATCTACGTGCGGCAGGTTGCGAGCAGCCAGGTACAGGTTCTGATCAACAGCGTCCGACACGATCAGAACGTCGGTCAGGCTCATGTTGTTCAGCTTGCCCAGCAGGTCTTTGGTTTTCGGCGTTTCAACAGCGAAATCCTGAACCACAACCAGACGATCAGTACGCACCAGCTCAGCAAGGATGGAACGCATTGCTGCGCGATACATCTTCTTGTTCAGCTTCTGGGAGTGATCCTGAGGACGAGCTGCGAAAGTGGTACCGCCGCCACGCCAGATTGGGCTACGGATAGTACCGGCACGAGCACGGCCAGTACCTTTCTGACGCCATGGGCGCTTACCGCCACCAGAAACGTCGGAACGGGTCTTTTGCTGCTTGCTACCCTGACGGCCGCCAGCCATGTAGGCCACGACTGCTTGGTGAACCAGCGTCTCGTTGAATTCGCCGCCAAATGTCAGTTCGGAAACTTCGATCGCTTGAGCGTCATTTACATTTAATTGCATGTCAGCTTCCCCTTAACCGCGAGCCTTGGCTGCTGGACGTACAACCAAGTTGCCGCCAGTAGCGCCAGGAACAGCGCCCTTGACCAACAACAGATTGCGTTCAGCGTCCACGCGCACTACTTCGAGGGACTGCACGGTCACGCGCTCAGCGCCCATATGACCGGACATTTTTTTGCCCTTGAATACACGACCAGGAGTCTGGCACTGGCCGATAGAGCCTGGAACGCGGTGGGATACGGAGTTACCGTGGGTGTTATCTTGCCCGCGGAAGTTCCAACGCTTGATCGTACCCTGGAAGCCTTTACCCTTGGACTGACCGGTTACATCAACCAGTTGACCAGCGGCGAAGATTTCAGCATTGATCAGATCGCCGGCCTGGTACTCGCCTTCTTCAAGGCGGAATTCCATTACGGTACGACCAGCGGCAACGTTCGCCTTGGCGAAGTGGCCAGCCTGAGCTGCTGTTACACGCGAAGCGCGACGCTCGCCGACAGTGACTTGCACTGCACGATAGCCATCGGTCTCTTCAGTTTTGAACTGGGTGACGCGATTCGGCTCGATCTCAATGACCGTGACCGGAATGGAGACACCTTCTTCGGTGAAAATACGGGTCATACCGCATTTACGACCGACTACACCAATAGTCATGTTGTAAACCTCATGAGTGTACGGGGCTTTCACCCGCTATGGCCGCCCATTTCAGAGCGTTACACGACTAAGACCGAGTCTTAGCCGAGGCTGATCTGCACTTCCACACCGGCCGCAAGATCGAGCTTCATAAGTGCATCAACGGTTTTATCCGTTGGCTGAACGATGTCCAGAACGCGCTTATGAGTACGGATCTCGTACTGGTCACGCGCGTCTTTGTTGACGTGCGGGGAGACCAGAACGGTGAACCGCTCTTTACGGGTAGGCAGTGGAATTGGACCACGCACTTGAGCACCAGTACGTTTCGCGGTTTCCACGATTTCCTGGGTTGATTGGTCGATCAGGCGATGGTCGAAAGCCTTCAACCTGATACGGATTTGCTGATTTTGCATTGGATTTCAGACTCCGGCTGCTATTCCCACCGGGCGCAATACGCCCGTTAAAAGGAGGCGCAATTCTATAGACGCCCCAGATAGGTGTCAACCCAATAAAAAAGCCCCCGCTGAGCGGGGGCTTTTTCAAAGCATCGAAGCTAACTCAAAAAGAGCTTACTCGATGATTTTTGCTACAACGCCAGCACCTACGGTACGGCCGCCTTCACGGATTGCGAAGCGCAGACCGTCTTCCATTGCGATGGTTTTGATCAGGGTAACAGTCATTTGAATGTTGTCACCTGGCATTACCATTTCAACGCCTTCTGGCAGCTCGCAGTTACCGGTCACGTCAGTAGTACGGAAGTAGAACTGTGGACGGTAGCCTTTGAAGAACGGAGTGTGACGACCGCCTTCTTCCTTGCTCAGAACGTAAACTTCTGCGGTGAACTTGGTGTGCGGCTTAACCGAACCTGGCTTAACCAGAACCTGACCACGCTCAACGTCGTCACGCTTGGTGCCGCGCAGCAGAACGCCGCAGTTCTCGCCAGCACGACCTTCGTCGAGCAGCTTGCGGAACATCTCAACACCGGTGCAGGTGGTGGTGGTGGTGTCACGCAGACCAACGATTTCCAGTGCATCTTGAACGCGAACGATACCGCGCTCGATACGACCAGTCACAACAGTACCGCGACCAGAGATCGAGAATACGTCTTCGATTGGCATCAGGAATGGCTTGTCGATAGCACGCTCTGGCTCTGGGATGTAGGTATCCAGAGTCTCAACCAGCTTACGAACGGCAGTGGTGCCCATTTCGTTGTCGTCTTTGCCTTCCAGCGCCATACGAGCAGAACCGATGATGATCGGAGTGTCGTCGCCTGGGAAGTCATAGGTGGACAGCAGGTCGCGAACTTCCATCTCAACCAGTTCCAGCAGTTCAGCGTCGTCTACCAGGTCTGCCTTGTTCAGGAAAACCACGATGTACGGAACGCCTACCTGACGGGACAGGAGGATGTGCTCACGGGTTTGTGGCATCGGACCATCAGCGGCCGAGCAAACCAGGATCGCGCCGTCCATCTGAGCAGCACCGGTGATCATGTTCTTCACGTAGTCAGCGTGACCTGGGCAGTCAACGTGAGCGTAGTGACGAATGTTCGAGTTGTACTCGACGTGCGCGGTGTTAATGGTGATACCGCGAGCTTTTTCTTCTGGTGCGCTGTCGATCTTGTCGAATTCAACTACGGCCGAACCGAAAACTTCGGAGCAGACGCGAGTCAGAGCAGCGGTCAGAGTGGTTTTACCGTGGTCAACGTGGCCGATGGTGCCAACGTTTACGTGCGGTAGGGAACGATCAAATTTTTCTTTAGCCACGACAATTAACTCCTTGCCTAAAGGACTGAATCAGCCTTGTTTTTTGGTAACGGTTTCGACGATGTGCGACGGAGCCGTATTGTATTTTTTGAATTCCATAGAGTAGCTTGCGCGACCCTGGGACATCGAACGAACGTCGGTCGCATAACCGAACATCTCGCCCAACGGAACTTCAGCACGGATAACCTTACCGGAAACCGTATCTTCCATACCCAGAATCATGCCGCGACGACGGTTAAGGTCGCCCATCACGTCACCCATATAGTCTTCAGGCGTAACAACCTCTACTGCCATGATCGGCTCGAGCAACTCACCACCGCCCTTCTGGGCCAGTTGCTTGGTCGCCATGGAAGCAGCCACCTTAAACGCCATCTCGTTCGAGTCGACGTCGTGGTAAGAACCATCAAACACGGTAGCCTTCAGGCCGATCAGCGGATAGCCGGCAACAACACCGTTCTTCATCTGCTCTTCGATACCCTTCTGGATAGCCGGGATGTATTCCTTAGGAACCACACCACCCACTACTTCGTTCAGGAATTGCAGACCTTCCTGACCTTCGTCAGCAGGTGCAAAACGAATCCAGCAGTGACCGAACTGGCCACGACCGCCGGACTGACGAACGAACTTGCCTTCGATTTCGCAGCTCTTCGTGATGCGCTCACGATAGGAAACCTGAGGCTTACCGATGTTGGCTTCGACGTTGAACTCACGGCGCATCCGGTCAACCAGGATGTCCAGGTGCAGCTCGCCCATGCCAGAGATGATCGTTTGACCAGTCTCTTCATCAGTCTTGACGCGGAAAGACGGGTCTTCCTGAGCAAGTTTGCCCAGAGCGATACCCATTTTTTCCTGGTCATCCTTGGTCTTAGGCTCAACGGCAACCGAAATAACCGGCTCCGGGAAGTCCATGCGAACCAGGATGATTGGCTTGTCAGCGTTGCACAAAGTCTCACCAGTGGTGACGTCCTTCATGCCGATCAAGGCCGCGATGTCGCCAGCGCGCACTTCCTTGATTTCTTCACGGGCGTTTGCGTGCATTTGCACCATACGACCCACACGCTCTTTCTTGCCTTTAACCGAGTTGATCACGCCGTCGCCGGATGCCAACACGCCCGAGTAAACGCGGACGAAGGTCAAGGTACCCACGAATGGGTCGGTAGCGATCTTGAACGCCAGAGCCGAGAACGGCTCGTTGTCGTCTGCATGACGCTCCATTTGCTTTTCCTCGTCATCCGGGTCAGTACCCTTGATGGCAGGAATGTCGGTGGGAGCAGGCAGGTAGTCGATAACGGCGTCGAGAACCAGGGGAACACCCTTGTTCTTGAAGGAAGAACCGCAAACAGCCAGAACGATCTCACCAGCGATAGTACGCTGACGCAGAGCGGCCTTGATTTCCTCGATGGAGAGCTCTTCGCCTTCGAGGTACTTGTTCATCAGCTCTTCGCTGGCTTCAGCCGCAGCCTCAACCATGTTGCTGCGCCACTCTTCAGCCAATTCCTGCAGTTCAGCAGGGATAGCTTCGCGACGCGGAGTCATGCCCTTGTCAGCATCGTTCCAGTAAACCGCTTCCATGGTCATCAGATCGATCTGACCCTGGAAGTTGTCTTCGGAACCAATGGCCAACTGAATCGGCACCGGCGTGTGGCCCAAGCGCTGCTTGATCTGAGCGATCACGCGCAGGAAGTTGGCGCCAGCACGGTCCATTTTGTTCACGTAGACAATACGTGGAACACCGTACTTGTTGGCTTGACGCCATACGGTTTCGGACTGAGGCTCAACACCCGAAGTACCACAGAAAACAACGACCGCGCCGTCGAGTACACGCAAGGAACGCTCAACTTCAATGGTGAAGTCTACGTGACCCGGGGTGTCAATGACGTTGAAGCGGTATTGGTCTTTGTGCTGCTTCGCAGAACCCTGCCAGAAGGCGGTAATAGCAGCAGAAGTAATGGTAATACCACGCTCCTGCTCCTGCACCATCCAGTCTGTGGTCGCGGCGCCGTCATGCACCTCGCCCATTTTGTGACTTTTGCCAGTGTAAAAAAGGACGCGCTCGGTGGTGGTGGTTTTACCAGCATCCACGTGAGCTACGATACCAATGTTACGGTAGCGATTAATCGGTGTAGTACGAGCCATAAAGCCCTCGCAAAATTAGTGACGCTAAAATTAGAAGCGGTAGTGCGAGAAAGCTTTGTTAGCTTCAGCCATACGGTGCACGTCTTCACGCTTCTTAACTGCAGCACCTTTACCTTCAGCAGCGTCCAACAGTTCGCCAGCCAAACGCAGAGCCATAGACTTCTCGCCGCGCTTACGGGCGAAGTCTACCAACCAGCGCATTGCCAGAGCGTTACGACGGGACGGACGAACTTCAACCGGAACCTGGTAAGTAGCACCGCCAACACGGCGCGACTTCACTTCGACCAGCGGAGCGATGGCGTCGAGAGCTTTCTCGAAGATTTCCAGGGGGTCGCTGTTCTTGCGTTCTTTAACCTTTTCCAGCGCGCCATAAACGATACGCTCGGCAACGGCTTTCTTGCCGCTTTCCATTACGTGGTTCATGAACTTGGCCAGGATTTGGCTTCCGTATTTTGGATCGTCAAGCACTTCGCGCTTGGCTGCTACGCGTCTTCTTGGCATGGATAAGCCCTCAAACGGTCTTCAGGTTCGCTCGGAATTGGTGCCCTTCAAGGGACGCCTCCGACCTTACTCTTATCGACTCAGAAAAATAGAAATCAGTTTTTTGCAGCAAGCGACTATTACTTCGGACGCTTGGTACCGTACTTCGAACGACCCTGGTTACGACCTTTAACGCCGGAGGTATCCAAAGAACCGCGAACGGTGTGGTAACGAACACCTGGCAAGTCTTTTACACGACCGCCGCGGATCAGCACCACGCTGTGCTCTTGCAGGTTGTGGCCTTCACCGCCGATGTACGAGGAAACCTCGAAACCGTTGGTCAGACGCACACGGCATACTTTACGCAGTGCCGAGTTAGGTTTTTTCGGCGTAGTGGTGTACACACGGGTGCACACGCCACGACGTTGCGGGCAGTTCTGCAGCGCAGGCACGTCGGATTTCTCGACGATACGCTTACGCGGCTGACGTACCAGCTGGTTGATAGTTGCCATCTACTAGCTCCACTGTTGTCTTGCGACGCTATTGTCTTGCAAGAAAAGCAAAATGGCAGGAACGAATCCCCGCCAAATTTAGGGGTACAAGAGTCTAAAGAGGATCTTGCCCCCAGTCAAGGCAAGGCCCCGCCCTCCCCGCTCATCCAACCTCGACAAATTGTCTCGATTCGATGAGCGGAGCGACCAGGGCCTCACGCTCATTTACCGCGGAACTCAGTTACCGCTCGAGTTCAGCGCTTCGGTCAGTGCAGCTTCCACTTCACTGGCGCTCACGCGCAACGGCTTGTCTGCATCACGGCGACGCTTACGCTCGCTGTGATACGCCAGACCGGTACCAGCCGGGATCAGACGACCCACGACCACGTTTTCTTTCAGGCCGCGCAGATAATCGCGCTTGCCGGTTACCGCCGCCTCGGTCAGTACGCGGGTGGTTTCCTGGAAGGAAGCCGCCGAGATGAACGATTCGGTGGACAACGACGCCTTGGTGATACCCAGGAGAACGCGAGTGAACTTGGAGACAAACTTGTCTTCGTTGCTCAAACGCTCGTTCTCTACCAGCACGTGAGTCAATTCCATCTGGTCGCCCTTGATGAAACTCGAATCGCCGGATTCAGCGATTTCAACTTTACGCAACATCTGACGCAGGATGGTCTCGATGTGCTTATCGTTGATCTTCACGCCCTGCAGACGGTAAACGTCCTGAATCTCGTTAACAATGTACTTGGCCAGCGCACTCACACCCAGCAGACGCAGGATGTCGTGTGGATCGCTCGGACCGTCGGAGATAACTTCGCCGCGGTTTACCTGTTCGCCTTCGAAGACGTTGAGGTGACGCCACTTCGGAATCAGCTCTTCATACGGATCGCTGCCGTCGTTCGGCGTGATAACCAGACGGCGCTTGCCCTTGGTCTCTTTACCGAACGCAATGGTGCCGCTGACTTCAGCCAGAATCGACGCTTCTTTAGGACGACGGGCTTCGAACAAGTCGGCAACACGCGGCAGACCACCGGTGATGTCACGGGTCTTCGAAGTTTCTTGCGGAATACGAGCGATAACATCACCGATCGCAATCTTCGCACCGTCCGCAACACCGACCAGGGCGTTCGCGGGCAGGAAGTACTGAGCGATAACGTCAGTGCCTGGCAGCAACAGATCCTTGCCGTTGTCATCAACCATCTTCACGGCTGGACGAATGTCTTTACCAGCAGCTGGACGGTCTTTGGCATCGAGTACTTCAATGTTGGTCATACCGGTCAATTCGTCGGTCTGACGCTTGATCGTGATGCCTTCTTCCATGCCCACGTAGGTCACGGTACCTTTCATTTCGGTAACGATCGGGTGAGTGTGCGGATCCCACTTGGCAACGATTGCGCCAGCGTCGACCTTGTCACCTTCCTTAACCGAAATCACAGCACCGTACGGCAGCTTGTAACGCTCGCGCTCACGACCGAAGTCATCCGCGATAGCCAGCTCACCGGAACGGGAAACGGCAACCAGGTGACCATCCACTCGCTCAACGTGCTTCAGGTTATGCAGGCGGACAGTACCGCCATTCTTCACCTGAACGCTGTCGGCTGCGGAGGTCCGGCTTGCCGCACCACCGATGTGGAACGTACGCATCGTCAGCTGGGTACCCGGCTCACCGATGGACTGGGCAGCGATAACGCCGACCGCTTCACCGATGTTCACCTGGTGACCACGAGCCAGGTCACGGCCGTAGCACTTGGCGCAAATGCCGTAGCGGGTTTCGCAGCTGATCGGCGAACGCACGATCACTTCGTCGATGCTGTTCAGCTCGATGAACTCGACCCACTTCTCGTCTACCAGGGTGCCGGCAGGAACGATGACATCCTCGGTACCTGGCTTGAATACATCACGGGCGATAACACGACCCAATACGCGCTCACCCAACGGTTCTACAACGTCACCGCCTTCAATGTGCGGAGTCATCAGCAGGCCGTGTTCGGTGCCGCAATCGATCTCGGTTACAACCAGATCCTGCGCCACGTCTACCAGACGACGAGTCAGGTAACCGGAGTTCGCCGTTTTCAACGCGGTATCCGCCAGACCTTTACGAGCACCGTGAGTGGAGATGAAGTACTGAAGTACGCTCAAACCTTCACGGAAGTTCGCAGTAATCGGCGTTTCGATGATGGAACCGTCCGGCTTGGCCATCAGGCCACGCATACCGGCGAGCTGACGGATCTGCGCAGCAGAACCCCGTGCGCCCGAGTCGGCCATCATGTACATCGAGTTGAAGGATTCCTGATCGACTTCGACGCCATGACGGTCGATGACTTTCTCTTTCGAGAGATTAGCCATCATCGCCTTGGAAACTTCGTCGTTCGCCTTGGACCAAAGGTCGATCACCTTGTTGTACTTCTCGCCCTGGGTTACCAGGCCGGACGCGTACTGACTTTCGATCTCTTTCACTTCGTCGGTGGCAGCACCGATGATGCGGGCTTTTTCATCAGGGATAACGAAGTCGTTAACGCCGATGGAAACGCCGGAAATGGTCGAGTAAGCAAAACCGGTGTACATCAACTGGTCAGCGAAGATCACGGTCTCTTTCAGACCAACAACGCGATAGCACTGGTTGATCAGCTTGGAGATCGCTTTCTTCTTCATCGGCAAGTTGACGACGTCGAAGGACAGACCTTTTGGCACAACCTGGAACAACAGCGCACGGCCGACAGTGGTGTCGACGATACGGGTGTTGGTCACGCTGCCGCCGTCACGATCGTTGACGGTTTCGTTGATCCGCACTTTGACTTTAGCGTGCAGTGCGGCTTCGCCGGCACGGAACACACGGTCAACTTCCTGCAGATCCGCGAACACACGACCTTCGCCCTTGGCGTTGATCGCTTCACGAGTCATGTAGTACAGACCCAATACAACGTCCTGCGACGGAACGATGATCGGCTCACCGTTGGCTGGCGACAGAATGTTGTTGGTCGACATCATCAACGCACGCGCTTCCAACTGGGCTTCCAGGGTCAGCGGTACGTGCACGGCCATTTGGTCGCCGTCGAAGTCGGCGTTGTACGCAGCACAGACCAACGGGTGAAGCTGGATAGCCTTACCTTCGATCAGTACCGGTTCAAACGCCTGGATACCCAGACGGTGAAGGGTCGGTGCACGGTTGAGGAGAACCGGGTGTTCACGGATTACTTCTGCGAGAACGTCCCAAACTTCCGGCAGCTCACGCTCGACCATCTTCTTGGCTGCTTTGATGGTGGTCGCCAGACCACGCATTTCCAGCTTGCCGAAAATGAACGGTTTGAACAGCTCGAGAGCCATTTTCTTCGGCAGACCGCACTGGTGCAGACGCAGGGTCGGACCTACGGTAATTACCGAACGACCGGAGTAGTCAACACGCTTACCGAGCAAGTTCTGACGGAAACGACCCTGCTTACCCTTGATCATGTCAGCCAGGGATTTCAGAGGACGCTTGTTGGAACCGGTGATAGCGCGGCCACGACGACCGTTGTCGAGCAGCGCGTCGACGGCTTCCTGCAACATACGCTTTTCGTTGCGCACGATGATGTCCGGAGCGGACAGATCCAGCAGGCGCTTCAAACGGTTGTTACGGTTGATCACTCGACGATACAGATCGTTGAGGTCGGAAGTCGCGAAACGACCGCCATCGAGCGGGACCAGTGGACGCAGATCTGGCGGCAGAACCGGCAGAACGGTCAGCACCATCCACTCTGGCAGGTTGCCGGAACCCTGGAAGGCTTCCATCAACTTCAGACGCTTGGACAGCTTCTTGATCTTGGTTTCGGAGTTGGTTTGCGGAATTTCTTCACGCAGACGGCCAATCTCGTGCTCCAGGTCGATAGCGTGCAGCAGTTCGCGGACAGCTTCGGCACCCATGCGGGCATCGAAATCGTCACCGAACTCTTCCAGCGCTTCGAAGTACTGCTCGTCATTGAGCAGCTGACCTTTTTCAAGGGTGGTCATGCCTGGATCGATAACGACGTAGCTCTCGAAGTAGAGAACGCGTTCGATATCACGCAGGGTCATGTCCATCAGCAAGCCGATACGGGACGGCAGCGATTTCAGGAACCAGATGTGGGCAACCGGCGAAGCCAGTTCGATGTGCGCCATACGCTCACGACGAACTTTTGCGAGCGCAACTTCAACGCCGCACTTTTCGCAGATCACACCACGATGCTTCAAGCGCTTGTACTTACCGCACAGGCACTCGTAATCCTTTACCGGGCCAAAGATCTTGGCGCAGAACAGGCCGTCACGCTCAGGTTTGAACGTACGGTAGTTGATGGTTTCCGGCTTTTTAACTTCACCGAACGACCACGAACGGATCATCTCAGGCGATGCCAATCCGATACGGATGGCGTCGAACTCTTCGACTTGACCCTGGTTTTTCAGCAAATTCAGTAGGTCTTTCAAGGCCTTTCCTCCTGGCGGAGCAGAGAGCGGGCAATCCTGCCCCGCTCTCGATTCGCGTCACGTGTTATTCGGTTTCCAGATCGATATCGATGCCGAGGGAACGAATTTCCTTGATCAACACGTTGAAGGACTCGGGCATGCCCGGCTCCATACGGTGATCGCCGTCCACGATGTTTTTGTACATCTTGGTACGACCGTTCACATCGTCCGACTTCACTGTGAGCATTTCTTGCAGAGTGTAAGCAGCACCGTATGCTTCCAGTGCCCAGACCTCCATCTCCCCGAAACGCTGACCACCGAACTGCGCCTTACCACCCAACGGCTGCTGGGTAACCAGGCTGTACGAACCGGTAGAACGAGCGTGCATCTTGTCGTCTACCAAGTGGTTCAGCTTCAGCATGTACATGTAGCCAACGGTAACCGGGCGCTCGAACTTGTTGCCGGTACGGCCGTCGGTCAGCTGCATCTGGCCGCTTTCTGGCAGGTCCGCCAGTTTGAGCATGGCCTTGATTTCGCTTTCCTTGGCACCGTCGAACACCGGAGTGGCCATCGGTACGCCGCCGCGCAGGTTTTGAGCCAGATCCAGGATTTCCTGGTCCGAGAAGTCATCGAGGCTTTCCTGACGACCGCCGATCTCGTTATAGATCTCGTGCAGGAATTTACGCAGCTCGGCAACCTTACGCTGCTCTTCGACCATGCGGTTGATCTTCTCACCCAGACCTTTGGCCGCGAGGCCCAGGTGGGTTTCAAGGATCTGACCAACGTTCATACGCGAAGGTACGCCCAACGGGTTGAGGACGACGTCGACCGGGGTGCCATTGGCATCGTGCGGCATGTCTTCAACCGGCATGATCACAGAGACCACACCTTTGTTACCGTGACGACCGGCCATCTTGTCGCCCGGCTGGATGCGACGACGGATTGCCAGGTAAACCTTGACGATTTTCAGCACGCCTGGAGCCAGGTCATCGCCCTGCTGCAGTTTGCGCTTCTTGTCTTCGAACTTGTCGTCCAGCAGACGGCGACGATCAACGATGTAGGCCTGAGCCTTCTCGAGCTGCTCGTTCAGAGCATCTTCAGCCATGCGCAGTTTGAACCACTGGCCGTGCTCAAGACCGTCGAGAACTTCATCGGTGATGTCCTGGCCTTTCTTCAGACCGGCGCCGCCTTCGGCTTTGTGGCCGACCAGAGCGGAACGCAGACGTTCGAAAGTAGCACCTTCAACGATGCGGAACTCTTCGTTCAGGTCCTTGCGGATCTCGTCCAGCTGGGACTTCTCGATCGACAGTGCACGAGCATCACGCTCAACGCCGTCGCGGGTGAAGACCTGTACGTCGATGACAGTACCTTTGGTACCGGTTGGTACGCGCAGGGAAGTGTCTTTAACGTCGCTGGCTTTTTCACCAAAGATTGCACGTAGCAGCTTCTCTTCCGGAGTCAGTTGGGTCTCGCCTTTCGGAGTGACCTTACCCACCAGAATGTCGCCTGCACCAACTTCAGCACCTACGTAAACGATACCGGCTTCGTCCAGCTTGTTCAGCGCAGCTTCACCCACGTTCGGGATGTCCGCAGTGATTTCCTCTGGGCCAAGCTTGGTGTCACGGGCCACACAGGTCAGTTCCTGGATGTGGATCGTGGTGAAGCGGTCTTCCTGAACAACACGCTCGGACAGGCAGATGGAGTCTTCGAAGTTGAAGCCGTTCCATGCCATGAACGCGATGCGCATGTTCTGACCCAGAGCCAGTTCACCCATGTCGGTGGACGGGCCGTCGGCCATGATGTCGCTACGCTGAACCCGATCACCTTTACGCACCAGCGGACGCTGGTTGATGCAGGTGTTCTGGTTGGAGCGGGTGTATTTGGTCAGGTTGTAGATGTCGACACCAGCTTCGCCGGTTTCAACTTCGTCATCGGCAACACGAACCACGATACGGCTGGCGTCGACGGAGTCGATCACGCCGCCACGACGAGCCACGACGCAAACGCCGGAGTCACGGGCTACGTTACGCTCCATGCCGGTACCGACCAGCGGCTTGTCAGCGCGCAGGGTGGGTACAGCTTGACGCTGCATGTTCGAACCCATCAACGCACGGTTGGCGTCGTCGTGCTCCAGGAACGGGATCAGCGACGCTGCAACCGAAACTACCTGCTTCGGCGATACGTCCATCAAGGTGACGTCTTCCGGCGCCTTGACGGTGAACTCGTTCAAGTGACGAACAGCTACCAGCTCGTCGATCAGCACTTTCTTGTCGTTCATCGTGGCCGAAGCCTGAGCGATCACGTGATCAGCTTCTTCAATGGCGGACAGGAAAACGATCTCGTCGGTGACCAGAGCGTCTTTCACCACACGGTACGGGCTCTCGAGGAAGCCGTACTGGTTGGTGCGCGCATAGGCCGCCAGGGAGTTGATCAGACCGATGTTCGGACCTTCCGGCGTTTCGATCGGGCAAACACGACCGTAGTGCGTTGGGTGTACGTCACGAACTTCAAAGCCGGCACGCTCACGGGTCAGACCACCAGGGCCGAGTGCAGAAACACGACGCTTGTGGGTGATCTCGGACAGCGGGTTGTTCTGGTCCATGAACTGGGACAGCTGGCTGGAACCGAAGAACTCTTTCACCGCCGCAGCCACTGGCTTGGCGTTGATCAGGTCTTGCGGCATCAGGCCTTCGCTTTCGGCCATCGACAGACGCTCTTTGACCGCACGCTCAACACGTACCAGGCCAACGCGGAACTGGTTCTCGGCCATTTCGCCTACGCAGCGAACACGACGGTTACCCAGGTGGTCGATGTCATCGACGATGCCTTTACCGTTACGGATGTCGACCAGGGTCTTCAGTACCGCGACGATGTCTTCCTTGCACAGCACGCCCGAACCTTCGATCTCGGTGCGACCGATACGACGGTTGAACTTCATCCGGCCGACCGCAGACAGGTCATAGCGCTCAGGGCTGAAGAACAGGTTGTTGAACAGGGTTTCGGCAGCGTCTTTGGTTGGCGGCTCGCCAGGACGCATCATGCGATAGATCTCGACCAGCGCTTCCAGTTGGTTGCTAGTGGAGTCGATCTTCAGCGTGTCGGAGACGAACGGACCGCAGTCGATATCGTTGGTGTACAGAGTTTCGATGCGAACAACGCCGGCCTTGGCGATTTTCGCCAGGATCTCGGTGTTCAGCTCGGTGTTGCACTCTGCCAGGATTTCGCCGGTTGCCGGATGCACGATGACCTTGGCGGTTGTGCGGCCCAGGACGTAGTCCAGAGGCACATCCAACTCTTTGATACCGGCTTTTTCCAGCTGGTTGATGTGGCGAGCGGTGATACGACGGCCCTGCTCGACAATAACCTTGCCTTTGTCATCCTGAATATCGAGGACAGCGATTTCACCGCGCAGGCGCTGAGGCACCAGCTCCAGGCTCAGGGTCTCGCCCTTCACGTGGAATACGTTGGTGGTGTAGAACGCGTCCAGCACTTCTTCGGTGGTATAGCCGAGCGCGCGCAGCAGTACCGATGCAGGCAGCTTGCGACGACGGTCGATACGCACGAATACGCAGTCTTTCGGGTCGAACTCGAAGTCCAGCCACGAACCGCGGTAAGGAATGATGCGCGCGGAGTACAGCAGTTTACCGGAACTGTGCGTCTTGCCACGGTCGTGGTCGAAGAACACGCCCGGCGAACGGTGCAGCTGGGAAACGATTACACGCTCGGTACCGTTGATTACGAAGGTACCGTTCTCAGTCATCAGGGGGATTTCACCCATGTAGACTTCTTGCTCTTTGATGTCCTTGATCGCTTTGTTCGACGATTCTTTGTCGAAAATGATCAGGCGCACTTTTACCCGCAAAGGTACGGCGTAAGTTACACCGCGCAATACGCATTCTTTGACATCAAATGCCGGTTCGCCCAGGCGATAACCGACGTACTCCAGCGCAGCATTGCCGGAGTAGCTGATGATCGGGAAAACGGATTTGAAGGCCGCATGCAGGCCCACGTCGCGGAACTGATCTTTAGTCGCTCCCGCTTGCAAGAATTCACGATACGAATCCAGCTGGATGGCCAGGAGGTAAGGCACATCCATGACGTCCGGCAACTTGCTAAAGTCCTTGCGGATACGTTTTTTCTCAGTATATGAGTAAGCCATCAGCGTTCCCCAGCTTGGTCACCTGCTTGTTTGGCCTCCCCCGACGGGAGCGGCCAGAAAATCGTGCAAACCCCATGGTTTGCGCCACCACATCGGGTGGTTACAGCTCGCTATCGACACCGACCCAGTCGGCTGCCAATAACGGAAAAAGGCCGGTGGCAAGAGCCACCAGCCATCAGCCTTTCGCTTAACGCTCGGGCTGGAAACGCAAAGTCGATGCTTACTTCAGCTCGACTTTAGCGCCTGCTTCTTCCAGAGCTGCTTTGGCTTTGTCAGCTGCGTCTTTGGCAACGCCTTCCAGAACCATTGCAGGAGCACCGTCAACTACAGCCTTGGCTTCTTTCAGGCCCAGACCGGTCAGCTCACGTACTGCCTTGATCACGTTAACTTTCTTCTCGCCAGCTTCGGTCAGCATGACGTTGAATTCAGTTTGCTCTTCAACAACAGCGGCAGCAGCAGCTGGACCAGCGGATGCAGCAGCAGCGGTAACACCGAATTTTTCTTCGAAAGCTTTGATCAGTTCAACAACTTCCATTACGGACATGTTGCCAACTGCTTCAAGGATATCGTTCTGAGAGATAGACATGAATCTAATTCCTGATATTGGGGACGGCCTACGCGACCATCGAAAAAAACAAAAAACGCGAGAAGTTGGCGAGCCTTAGGCTGCAGCAGCTTCTTTCTGGTCGCGAATTGCCGCCAGAGTACGAGCCAATTTGCTGGTTGCGCCTTGAATCACGCTCATCAGCTGAGAAATTGCTTCGTCACGGGTCGGCAGAGTTGCCAGTACGTCGATTTGGTTAGCTGCGAGGAACTTGCCCTCGAACGCAGCTGCCTTGATCTCGAACTTGTCCTGACCCTTTGCGAACTCTTTGAAAATCCGGGCTGCAGCGCCTGGATGTTCTTTGGAGAAAGCAATCAGGGTAGGGCCAGTGAACACGTCGTTGAGGACACTGAATTCAGTGTCAGCAACAGCGCGCTTGAGCAGGGTGTTACGTACGACACGTACGTATACGCCAGCTTCACGAGCCTCTTTACGGAGTCCGGTCATCGCGCCTACTGTTACGCCACGGGCATCAGCCACGACAGCGGACAGAGCGACTTTGGCAGCCTCGTTGACTTCAGCGACGATGGCCTTCTTGTCTTCGAGTTTAATTGCCACGGGTTTAACTCCTGCTTGTTACCGTTTCATCCAGTCGAAACCGGATGTCGTTTTGGTGTCTGATTCGGTAAGGAACCGGGAGCACCATCTGCGTAGGCTTGTGGTTTAAGACTTGCGTCGCCTACGGTCTTGGATAGCCCCCGCCAGGCAGGGACCCCAATTTTTCAATTGGCACAATGACTTGCGCCAATCTGTGTCTTACGCGTCCAGCGTGCTCTGGTCGATGACCAGACCTGGGCCCATAGTGGTGCTCAGGGTAACGCGCTTGACGTAGATACCTTTCGAGGAAGCTGGCTTGATGCGCTTCAAATCAGCGATCAGAGCTTCAACGTTTTCCTTCAGCTTGACGGCATCGAAGCCGATCTTGCCAACGGAAGTGTGAATGATGCCGTTTTTGTCGGTGCGATAACGAACCTGACCAGCCTTGGCGTTTTTAACCGCGGTAGCTACGTCTGGAGTTACGGTGCCAACTTTAGGGTTGGGCATCAGGCCACGTGGACCGAGGATCTGACCCAGCTGACCTACAACGCGCATGGCATCCGGGGATGCGATCACTACGTCATAGTTCAGGTCGCCGCCTTTCATTTCGGCAGCCAGGTCGTCCATACCTACGCGGTCAGCGCCGGCAGCCAGAGCGGCTTCAGCAGCCGGACCCTGAGTGAACACAGCAACGCGAACGGTCTTGCCAGTGCCGTGTGGCAGCACAGTAGCGCTACGAACAACCTGGTCCGATTTACGCGGGTCAACACCCAAGTTTACAGCAACGTCGAAGGACTCGCTGAACTTGACAGTCGACAGCTCGGCCAGCAGTGCGGCGGCATCTACAAAGTTGTAGGCCTTGCCTGCTTCGATTTTGCCGGCGATAGCCTTTTGACGCTTGGTCAGCTTAGCCATTACACACCCTCCACGTTAAGGCCCATGCTACGAGCAGAACCGGCGATAGTACGCACGGCTGCTTCCATATCAGCTGCAGTCAGATCCGCGTTTTTGGTTTTCGCGATTTCTTCCAGCTGAGCACGGGTTACGGTGCCAACCTTAACGGTGTTCGGACGAGCGGAACCGCTGGTCAGACCGGCCGCCTTCTTCAGCAGAACCGAAGCAGGGGTGGATTTGGTTTCGAACGTGAAGCTACGGTCGCTGTAGACAGTGATGATCACTGGAGTCGGCAGACCTGGCTCAAGACCCTGAGTACGGGCGTTGAAAGCCTTGCAGAATTCCATGATGTTCACGCCGTGCTGACCCAGAGCAGGACCAACAGGTGGGCTTGGGTTAGCCTGAGCGGCCTTCACTTGCAGCTTGATGTAAGCGGTAATCTTCTTGGCCATGAGGCACTCCAATTACGGGTTCAAACGCCTCGAAAGGCTCCCCGGTTACTTGCGCGTTTATCCCAGTGACGACAAAACCCCACAGCCCAGGGCTGCGGGGTTGGGATGCTTGCTCAGCTAGACCTTTTCGACCTGACTGAACTCCAACTCTACTGGAGTAGAGCGACCGAAAATGAGCACTGCCACTTGGATCCGGCTCTTCTCGTAGTTAACTTCTTCAACAACGCCATTGAAATCGGCGAATGGACCATCGTTGACACGCACGGTCTCGCCCGGCTCGAACAGCGTCTTCGGCTTCGGCTTATCGCTACCATCAGCGACACGACGCAGAATTGCTTCCGCCTCTTTGTCCGTAATTGGTGCCGGCTTATCAGCGGTTCCACCAATGAAGCCCATCACGCGAGGAGTATCCTTGACCAAGTGCCAAGTACCCTCATTCATATCCATCTGAACCAGCACGTAACCCGGGAAGAATTTACGCTCGCTTTTGCGCTTCTGGCCATTACGCATTTCAACCACTTCTTCAGTGGGAACCAGAATTTCGCCGAAGCCATCTTCCATGCCAGCCAGCTTTACACGCTCGATCAAAGAGCGCATGACATGCTTCTCGTAACCCGAGTAAGCATGCACAACATACCAACGCTTAGCCACGGGACACCCTTAACCGACAATCAAGGAAACAAGCCAGCCGAGCAGGGAATCAAGCCCCCACAACAGCAACGCCATAACCAGCACAACAGCCACAACAATCAGCGTGGTCTGCGTGGTTTCTTGACGAGTTGGCCAAACGACTTTACGAATCTCGGTACGCGCTTCTTTGACCAGCACAAAGAAAGACTTGCCCTTCACTGTCTGCAAGCCTACAAAGGCAGCTAAGGCAGCGATGACAAGCAAAGCGAGCACTCGATACAGGATTGGCGAAGCAGAGTAGTACTGATTGCCAACAACGCCAACAACCACCAAAGCGACTACTACCAGCCACTTAAGCAGATCGAAGCGAGAGCCTTGAGCTTCAGCCTTAGGAGTCATCTATGAAGATCCTGTGAAAAGAAAGCCAGACACACCTGGTGAATCTGGCAGGTCAGGAGGGAATCGAACCCCCAACCTACGGTTTTGGAGACCGTCGCTCTGCCAATTGAGCTACTGACCTAAAACAAAATCAGGCCGACCATTATGCCGGCCTGAAGAAGACTTTACAACACCTACCCAATGACCTTGGCACCACACCTGCTTCCAGAGCCCACAAACACTCTTTCGCACAACGAAGCACCACTTCAGGCCATTAAAACAAAGGCAGATATTTTCATATCTGCCTTGTTATATGGAGCTCTTGAGCGGATTTGAACCGCTGACCTCACCCTTACCAAGGGTGTGCTCTACCAACTGAGCTACAAGAGCGTAACACTGTGCAAAACCTGCAAACTTGGAGCGGGTAGCGGGAATCGAACCCGCATCATCAGCTTGGAAGGCTGAGGTTCTACCACTAAACTATACCCGCGAGCGCTTGCAGCTCTCGCTAAAATGGTGGAGGGGGAAGGATTCGAACCTTCGAAGTCGTAGACGTCAGATTTACAGTCTGATCCCTTTGGCCGCTCGGGAACCCCTCCTAAGCGAGCCGGCATTCTATATTATGCCAGCCTTCTGTCAAGCATTTTCTCATTAAAAACCTGAGCTTAGCTGCGTTGACCTCACTCCACACTGCTTACCGTTTTAGGTCTTCACTGTGGAGCGGGCGCCATTCTATGCAAACTATTCGGCAGGTGCAACCCCCTCGCAAGGCATTATTTTATGTTTTAACTCATTGAATTCTTTAGAAAGGTTTTGCAACTGCGTGTCATCCAGCCAACGCCTGCTTTCCGGGGCAATGCGCACCCAGTAGGCACCTGTATCAAGGCCTCCTTTGGATGCCACCTGAAACTTGACGTCCATGCCGACCAATCTGCGCTCCAACCCCTGAACCACATCCTGACGGCTAAAGCCCCCCAAAAAAAGGCAGCCAGGATTTGCCTGGGCGACCTTTGTCTTGTCTTTGGCCGCATCTGGAGCTTCGCTGAGCAGGCGAATGTCCTGCTGAGATCCCCGATACAAGCTCAGGGGAGTGACGTCCTTTGCGCGCAGAGGCGCCTCCTGTTGATGCCAGATGTAATAAAACACATTGAGCACAACCAGCAGCAGAAACAACCAACGCATAAAGACCTCAGGACAAAGGGCAGGCCATGGCCAAGCCAACAAACACCAGGTCAGGAACCATCCTGGCTTCAGGCACGATCTCCGACACCAGACCCGCATCCCCGCCCGTAAGAAATACCGTGAAATCCTTTCCCCAGTAGCTACGCGCCAACTCGAGCTGAGTCAGAACGAAACCTCGCAGCATAAGCGAGCAGCCGCGCTCTACCGCCTCAACCGTGGTACGCCCCGGGATGAGACTCTCCAGCGCACGCTCGGCAGCAAGATCGCCGTAACGAATTTTGCGGGTATGGGTGCGAAGCTGATTACGCATCAGCGGCATGCCAGGGCATATGAACCCACCCAAATGCTCACCGTCAGCCGCAACGAAGTCGGCAGTCACCGCAGTGCCGAAATCCAGTACCAGACAGGCGCCCGGAGCAAGATGGAAGCCTCCAAGCAAAGCTAGCCAGCGATCCAGCCCTAGCCGCTCAAACTCCTCATAACCATTACGGACTCCAGCCATCTCGCGCACCGGTGCCGCACAGACTACCGCCACATCGAACCCATCTTTCAGTAGAGAGATCAGTGCTCCGGTTTCTTCAGCAGTCCTAACACTTACCAAACGGCAGGCATTCAGAGCAAGACCATCAAATCCGTTCAAAGCCTCAAGCAATGCGAGATCCGAATCAACAACCCCCTCACCCACCACTAGCCGGGCATTTGCATCAAGCACGCGCCACTTGATAAAGCTGTTCCCGCAGTCGAGCTCAAGAATCATTACGCAACCTCAAACTCAACTCGCCACCGCTGAAGACTTTTTCCACGCCATCCACCTTCAAACGCAAGGCACCCTGGCTATCGATACCCAGCACTTCGCCATCTATTTGGTTAACACCCGCAATCAAAGACACCGCACGCCCCTGCCACAGATGATTTCGCTCCCACTCAGCCTGGATCGCCGAAAACCCATCGACCTGGTGTCGCTCCAAATACTTCTGAAGCATCACTCCAAGCTCCGCAGCCAATTGATTGCGATCAAATGCCTGACCGGCCTCCAAACGCATTGACGTCCACTGCTGGTCGACCTCACTGGTCATTCGCATGTTTACGTTAATACCGATACCAAGCACCACGTGACACACGTCAGCAGGATCGCCAACTAATTCGAGCAATATTCCAGCAATTTTCTTTCGACCCACGAGAACGTCGTTAGGCCATTTTAAACCTACACCTGGTACTCCAATCTGCTGCAGAGCCTGCATCACAGCGAGACCAACAACCAGACTCAGACCTTCAAGCTGGCGCATTCCGCCTTCAATACGAAGAACCAGGCTGTAGTAAAGGTTTTCTGCGAATGGGCTTACCCACTTGCGACCGCGCCGCCCCCGCCCGGCGGTCTGCCGCTCGGCGAGTACGACAAAGGGTGCATCCTGACGCTGCTCGATCATTCGTAGCGCCTCGGCATTCGTGGAGTCGGTCGAGTCGAACACCAGGACTGGCCAATCACAAGCCCCTGCCATTCTCCTGATCTCTACAGGATCCAGCAGTGTCAGCGGTGCGGCCAACTGATAACCGCGCCCTCGAACCTTATGAATGGATAACCCCAGCTCAGCCTCTAATTGCTGAAGCTGCTTCCATACCGCACTGCGACTCACACCCAGGGCAGCACCCAGTGCTTGACCCGAATGAAATCGGCCATCTTTAAGAAGCTTTAACAACGTCAGCATGCAAGTCTCGCCTCACAATGAGGCCCGCATGATAGCCACGCTCCGAGCAGTTGCATAGAAACGCGATGAAGTGGATTTTCTAGCGCACAAAACAAAACCCCAACTGCTTTCGCAATTGGGGTTTCGGAATTTAATCTTGACGATGACCTACTCTCACATGGGGAAACCCCACACTACCATCGGCGATGCATCGTTTCACTTCTGAGTTCGGGATGGGATCAGGTGGTTCCAA
>Ga0208788_1000084_pt1 | contig 47935 bp, 48 predicted proteins | sample Wag4_2014_7_11_3_FD_187363 | JGI IMG/M metagenome (GOLD analysis project Ga0208788, IMG submission 187363) | Fresh water mixed with fracking chemicals microbial communities from Ohio, USA - Utica-2 Time Series FC 2014_7_11 (SPAdes) (version 2) ... | reverse complement strand
GGTGTTGACGCTACCGTCACATCCCTGCACTCAAGATCTGCGGACATTGCTAAATCTGTCAGACAGGCAGACATTGTTGTTGCGGCTCTTGGTGTTGCTCACTTTGTGAAAGCTGAGTGGATTAAGCCAGGTGCAGCTGTTTTGGATGTTGGCATTACACGTGTTGATAAAGCTGGAGAAACGACTCTGGTTGGCGATGTTGACCCAGCTGTATTCGATGTTGCAGGTTTTGTTTCACCTAACCCAGGCGGCGTTGGACCAATGACTAGAGCAATGCTCGTAAGAAATGTAATTCGATCCGCAGGGCGAATCAGCTAAAACTATTTCTTTGGTGACTTTGTTGGAGTCGGAGCAGGGATGAACAAGCTTGGCTTAGGAGTTGGGCTTTGGAAGTAAGACGGGGTTGGTCTTGGACTCCTAGTCGCTGTTGGAGTTGGTCTAGGAGAATACGTTGGTCTAGGGGAGTAAGTCGGACGCGGTGAAGCAGTCGGAGTTACGTAGATAGTCCTAGTAGGTCTTGGAGTTGCTGACTGCTGCGGCGACTGGATAACTGTGATTGTCGGAATTGGCTTAGGGGTTGGAATGTTGACGTTAGTTACAACATAAAAAGTAGCTGTGCAAAGAAAAGCCTGGTCATTGCCAGATGTTCTCAGGTTCTTAGATCGGAAGGATGAGTACTTGCTACTTCCGTAGTAGACATTTGAAGTAGAACCACAGGTGCTATCGCTAGCTGAGTAGCCTGATGACAAATAGGTCATGGTGACCTTTTCATACTCAACAGGACTCGTTGCTGTAGCAGAGGCACCTAGAGAGACTCCAGCTGATGAAACCATGGCGATAATGCCACATACAAACATCGGTAGAGCTAGTCTTTCAGTCATTTTCTTCGCTGCCATTTTTATCTCCTATTGTTCAGGTATTGCCTTCATACTATCCCCGTCTGGCGACATCGGACTAGTCCAGCATTTGGGTGGCTGCTAGTTCCTTGTATAGAGGGGTTGATTTCAGTAGCTGTTTGTGGGTTCCAGAGCCAATAACCTTACCGCCATCAATAACGATGATCTGGTCGCTATCGACCACAGTTGAGAGCCTGTGGGCAATGACAATCATGGTTCTGTTCTTAGCAACAGCATCAATAGCCTCGCGCATACGCTGCTCATTTAGACCATCCAGGCTAGAGGTTGATTCGTCTAGGAGCATGATTGGTGGGGCACTAAGCAGGGTTCTAGCAATTGCTAAACGTTGGCGCTCTCCTCCAGAGAGCATGATTCCTTGTTCTCCAACTTCAGCATCTAGGCCTCGCTTGTCTCTTTTCAGAACGGCAGTTAGGTTCACTTCACCCAAGACTCGCTTCAAGTCTTTCTCAGTTGCATTCGGTGAACCAATCAGAAGGTTCTCGCGGATACTTCCAGCCAGAACTGGTGCATCTTGTTCGACGTAACCAATTTGCGCTCGAAGATCAGATCTCAGCATCGATCCAACTGACTGACCATCTAGCAGAATGTCTCCACCAGTTGCTTCATAGAATCTCTCCATCAAGCTGAAGACAGTTGACTTACCTGCTCCAGATGGACCAACAATTGCAACACGTGTGCCACGTTCAATCTTGAAGGAGACACCCTTTAGAACATCCTTAGGTTCACTCATGATTGGCTCAGCGCCTTCAATAGGTTTTCCATTAGGGTCGAGAGCAACTTCTGCTCTTGCTGGGTAACTGAACTTAACTTTCCTGAATTCAATAGCAGTTGAATTGACTGCCTTGCGCTTAGTAACTTCTGCTCTTTCAGCATCGGTATCTTCAAGGGGAACATCAAGAATTTCTTGAATACGAGCAAGAGCTCCAAGAGCAGACTGAACTGAAGTGTATGCACTAAAGAATTGACCAACTGGTCTGATCATTAGGAACATCAGAAGAATGAAAGTGATTAGGTTTGCAACCTGTGTCTCTCCGGTTGCAACTCGGTATCCACCGATGCCCAGAACAACAATGAATGCACCGTTGGCAGCAAGTCCACCAATAGGTGTTACCCAAGCATTGATCTTCGCAATCTTCACACCTTGCTCGTAAGCCTCTTGGGCATCTTTTCTGATTTGGTCTGATTCTCTGCTTTCGGCACGAGCTGCTCTAATTGTTCTAACTGCTGATAGGGCTCGTTCAACAGAAGCTGACATGCGGCCAACTCGTTCTTGAGCTTTGGTGGTTGCCGATCTAATCTTTCTTGAAGTTAATCCAATGGCAGCAACAGCCACAGAAATCATTAGCAATGTGATGACTAGAAGAAGCCAGTCAATGATGGCCATGGCAATAACTGAACCAAGGAAAATTAAGGCACCACCAGCACCGTCGACAAGACCTTGGGTAAGGGCAGCTCTAAGTAGCGTGGTGTCTGAACCAACTCGAGAAACCAGGTCACCTGTTCTTCTAAGGTCATATTCAGCTATAGGCAATCTAAGTAGGCGCGTTGAAAGACTGGTTCTTGCAGAAAGAACAACACCCTCACCGGCTTTAGCTAGAACTAAATACATGGCTCCACCTAATACAGCACTGAGTAGAGTTATGGCCAGAAGAGAAATGGCTAGAGGTACTACGTCTTTACCTGCTTCAACTGCGGTAATGATGCTTCCAACAACTAGAGGTTGAGCTAGGTTCACAGCGGCTCCAATGATGCTGAAAATGACCGCTACCCATAAAAGGCCTTTTTGCTGTTTCATGTATGGGAGAAGTTGACTGAACTTAGCCTTAGGTCCTGTGTCCTTAGGGCCTGGTCCTTGCCGTCTGCCTGTCATGCTCATGGTTTACTCTTTCATCTTTACTAGGGATGGATCTCCCAATATTGCTTCGTTCAGTAGAAATCTTATTTCTTGAAGAGATAGCGCTTCTGTGTAGGCAGTGTTTCTAAAGAACCTACTAAAGTCCACCAACTTGAGAGTGTTTAGAACTCTCTCATCATGAAGCTTTAGAAACATCAAGGTGCTGTTTGGAACTCTTTCAAACTCTGTTCTGATTAGTCCGCAACTGTAGCCAAAGACAGTGATAGCGATGTCTGCCTCTTCAGGAGTTACCTTAGAGATTAGACCGAGGTCCTGGACCTTGATGAGATCTCTTTGGGAATCTCTTCTTTCCCATAGTTGAAAGCAAGTTCTCAAGTTTGATTTCTGCCAAACCATTTCGCCTAGGTCATCAACATAATCAATGCTCAGGTCCTGGTCGTGAATTAGGTGAAAGTTTCTATTTAGCCTGTTCATCACAGACCACTTACGCCAGCTTCTCGGAACAATGAAAGCAATGTAATCGCTGTGCTTCGCAGCTTTATTGAAGAAGGGGATACTCAAAGAGTTGTTTCTGCCAAAAGGCGGATTTGAGATTGTGATGGCACCACGTATGTCGGCAAGGTCTGCCTCTAAGAAGTCGCCTAGCTGAACGCCATCTGACTTGGGTTCAATATCGAAGCTTAGGACTCTGGTTGCACCTAGATCTTTGGCTGCCTTAATAAATGCACCGGTTCCACCGGCTGGTTCAATGACTAGCCTTCCTTTGAGGCCGCCAACGAGGGGGCTTATTTGGGCTGTGAGGACCAGAGCTAATTCGACGGGGGTATAGAACTGCTCTTTCCCGGTCACCCTGCGGTTGCCAGGGCGAACCTTGTCACTTCGGGCAGGGGTCATGAGTCCAAGGATATCACTCTCATGGCTTATGGCTACAGGGCTGCAATTCAAAACTGGAAGCACTTCGGCTGGGCTCGGCTACTCGAAAATTTCTGATAGTTATTGACCAATCGTTCACTTATTGCTACTATTCAAATATGGCAAGACCAAGATCATTTGACGGGACACTAGTACTGGCCCAAGCGCGCGAGTTATTTGCAAAACAAGGCTATAACGGCACATCGATAGATGATCTCGTAAAAACTACTGGTCTACTGAGGGGTAGCCTCTATAAGGCATATGGGTCCAAGAGAAACTTGTTTGCTCTACTTTTAGCTGAGGTTGTCTCTAACTTCGACAGATCGCCTGAAAACCTGGATTTGTTGACTGTGGCTCTCAAGGACCTTGCTTCTGTGGACGATGACATCCGCAGCTATTGCGCGCAAATTATTGGAAATGACAGCAAAGCCTTCGCAACCCTACTGGGCAACAACCTATTGGCAAAGATAAAGGAGAAATAAAATGGCCAAGATAAACATCAGAAATGGAAATCTAGAAGTCTCAATCGGCTTTTTAGAAACAATCCAAGCGCTCCAAGGCAGTTTCACAATTCCCTTAGCTAACGTTAGAGGAGCCACAGAAGACCCTAGTTTCATTAGCTCTGGGTTAGGAATCAGAAGCCCAGGAACAGGATTACCAGGAGTAATCGCTAAGGGAACATTTAGAAAACGCGGGGAAAAGACGCTAACCATCTGGCACAAGAATCAAGAAATAGTTGTCGTTGAATTAGCTAATTCGAAGTGGGACAGGATAGTTCTGGGCTGTTCAGATGCCAAGGCTTTAGTGGCTACAATAAACAAGGCCCTCTCAAAATAGGCTGGTAGACATCATCCCATTTGGAGCTTTTCAAGGCGGAAAACAAGGAGAAAGAACATGGCTAAGAAAAGCACTACTCCAGAAGCAATGATTGTTGCCAAAGGGCTAACCAAGGTTTACGGGGACTTTAGAGCAGTTGATGGCATTGACTTCACAGTCACTAGGGGAGAGTCGTTCGGGCTATTGGGCCCTAATGGAGCCGGTAAATCAACCACTATGAAGATGATTGCCGCTACCAGCCAGAGAAGTGGTGGCGAACTGCTCATCCTGGGTAAAGATCCTAACGATCAAGGTCCTGAAATTAGAGCCCACCTAGGTGTTGTCCCACAGCAAGACAACTTGGATAGGGAACTGAAGATTTGGGAAAACCTAATGATTTATGGTCGCTACTTCGGACTTAGCCGTAAGTGGTTGAAAGTAAAGATTGAAGAACTTCTAGATTTCGCTCAACTAGCTGACAAGAGAAACAACAAGACAGAAGAGCTCTCCGGCGGTATGAAGCGAAGACTCACTATTGCTAGAGGTCTTGTCAACGAACCAGAGATCTTGATGTTGGATGAACCAACAACAGGATTAGACCCTCAGGCAAGACACATTCTCTGGGACAGATTGTTCCGATTAAAGGAACAGGGTGTGACACTGGTTATCACCACCCACTACATGGATGAAGCCGAACAACTTTGTGATCGCCTTATGGTTATGGACAAAGGCAAGATCATGGCTGAAGGTTCTCCTGCTGAACTGATCAAGAAGTACTCTTCAAAGGAAGTTCTCGAAGTTCGTTTCGGCAGTGAGAACAACGCTCAGGTTGCCAAAGACCTAAAGGGAATTGGTGAGAGATTAGAAATTCTTCCTGACCGCATTCTTGTTTATGCAGAAAACGGTGAGAAGTGTTTAGAGCAAATCATAAAAAAGGGTTTGCATCCAGTTACCTCTCTAGTTAGAAGATCTTCCCTTGAAGATGTATTCCTTCGTTTGACCGGTAGGACTCTGGTCGACTAATGGCAATGGATGTTGAATCTAAAGTTGCGATGACTTGGACAGGAGCGGCAACTCTTGTTGATCCAAAGATCAGCATGAAGCGCGGTGCTCTGTACATTGCCGAGAATCGTCTACTGAACATGCTCAAGTGGTGGAAATCCATAGTCGCTTTTGGTTTGGGAAACCCGACACTTTATTTACTATCTATCGGTATTGGTGTTGGAGCCCTTGTAGACACGTCGCTTGGTAACAACGCTATCGATGGAGTCAGCTATCTAACTTTCTTAGCCCCAGCACTTCTTGCAACAGCTGGTATTCAAGGGGCTATGGATGAAGTTACCTGGCCTACTCTGCAAGGGTTCAACTGGGACAAGACTTTCTTCTCCATGAATGCAACCGCTATCACCGGTAAGCAGATTGTCAATGGAATCTTGCTTGCAGCTATGGCCAGAGCGGTTCTGCAGGTATTCCTCTACGGTCTTTGCCTATTGGCTTTTGGTGCTGTCACCTGGGCATCACTACCGATACTCGTTCTAGTGTCCAGCACGGCTGGACTTGGCTTTGCAGCAATCATGCTGGGCTTTGCCGGTGGTATCAAAGAAGACGATGGAATCTTTGCTCTAGTCAGCCGCTTCATCGTGACTCCTATGTTTATGTTTTCGGGAACCCTTTACCCGATCACTTCGATGCCTGTTTATCTTCAATGGATTGGGTGGATCTCCCCACAATGGCATGCAACCAACCTAGGTAGAGCTCTCTCATATGGAATGCCAATTGAAACCTGGCTACTGATTCTTCACTGGGGAGTGATGGCTCTGATGACAGTATTTGGAATGGTTTGGGCCCACCGCGTCTTTGAGAAGAGGTTGGCATCATGAGTTCAGTGAACATCAAGGCTGAAAGCGCTATTGAAATTGCTGAAGGCAGAAGAGGAAGACTTGGGGCTGGAGTCTATTCAGGTCGAGCACGAGTAGTTCTAGAGCGTGGTTACTTTGCCTTGAAGTCTTCAACCTGGATGGTTGTTGCATCTGGCTTTGTTGAGCCATTGATTTATCTAGTTGCCTTTGGTTATGGAATTGGGCAGTTCATTGATGGAACTACCGATGGCAATGGAAACCCTATTTCTTATGCTCAGTTCATCGCTCCCGCTCTATTGGCAACAAGTGCGATGAACGGTGCTATCTACGATTCAACTTGGAATGTGTTCTTCAAGATGCACTTCGGAAGAATCTATAACGGCATGCTCTCGACATCAATGGGCACACTAGATGTTGCCCTAGGTGAGATCAGTTGGGCACTACTTAGAGGTCTTGCGTATGCAATTGGCTTTATGGCGATTGTCACACCACTGGGTCTAGTTCCATCAGGTTGGGGATTATTAGCAATCCCAGCATCGGTCTTGGTGGCTTTTGGTTTCGCCGCAGTTGGTATGGGAATTACAAGTTATCTAAAGCACCGTCAGCAGATGCAATACATCCAGCTAGTTATGCTTCCGATGTTCCTGTTCTCAGGTACTTTCTTCCCACTAACTATTTACCCTGAGCCAATTCAATGGCTGATCCAGGCTCTTCCGCTATGGCAGGCAATTGAATTGATTAGAGGTTTGACTTTAGGAATCTTGAACTTTGCAATGGTGGGCCACGTTCTTTACTTCGTGGTTATGATAATCGGCGGGCTGTATTTCACAACCCGCCGACTAACAGCGCTGTTCTTGCGCTAATTCTTTAGCTCTGTTTATCTGAGGCGAGCCATCATTACTGCAGCCTCAACTGCCTCTGCACCTTTGTCTTCTTTGCTGTTTGGTAACCCGGCTCTGTCTAGAGCTTGCTGGGCGTTGTCCACAGTCAATAGCCCAAAACCAATAGGCACGCCATAGTCCAACTGAACTCTGGTTAGGCCATCGGTTGCAGCATTGCAGACGTACTCAAAGTGAGGAGTCTCTCCTTGAATGACAACTCCTAAGGCGATGATGACATCGGCTTCATCTTCGGCAGCCCACTTAGCAGCTAGGGGTAGTTCGAATGCTCCTGGCACTCGAACGATGCTGTAGACGTCATTGCCTGCGGCCTTTAGAGATCTCTCTGCTCCAGCTAATAGGGCATCGGTGATCTCAGTGTGCCAGCTTGTCACCAGAATGGTGACTGCTAGATCGCTTGCATCTATTTCTAGTTTTGGTGCGTGGCCTGCCATTAGATTTCCATTTCTGCAACGATTTCAGGAAGACGGTGGCCCATCTTTGATCTCTTTGCTTCTAGATAGCCAAGGTTCTGAATTGCTTCACCGACGATTACTGGAACGTATGAGTTCACAGGAATACCATCTTCGGTCAGGAAGTTAGCCTTAGCTGGGTTGTTTGTCATTAGTCGTACGCTCTTCACACCTAGTTCACGAAGGATAGAAGATGCTGCTCCATACTCTCTAGCTTCGCTTGGAAGACCTAGAGCAAGGTTTGCTTCTACTGTGTCAAGACCTTGCTCTTGCAGAGCATATGCCTTGAGCTTGTTTAGAAGACCAATTCCTCGCCCTTCTTGACCTCTTAGGTAGATAACAATTCCACCCTTAGGGTCAGCTTCAATCATGTCTAGGGCGTACTGCAACTGTGGCCCACACTCACACTTCAATGAACCAAAAGCTTCACCGGTAATACATTCAGAGTGCATACGAACCAGAACATCTTCACCAGTTGGGTTTCCCTTGATGATGGCTACGTGATCGGCACCTGTTTTGATGTCATAGTAACCACGAACTTTAAAATCACCGTGAATGGTTGGTATGTTTGCTTCCGCTTCAAATCTGATGCGGTTGTTGTCACTATGGACGTGATTGATGTTGTTAGCAGTTAGGTGCTCAACCAGTTGAGCGATGGTGACTACTGGAAGGTTCTCCTTCTCACCAACTTCCATAAGTTCAGGCAGACGCATCATCGATCCATCTTCAGTAACCATCTCACCGATGATTGCCACAGGAATTAACCCAGCAAGCTTTAGAAGATCAACAGCTGCTTCAGTGTGACCTGGGCGACCGTGCACACCATTCTGGTGAGCGCGTAGAGGAATGATGTGACCTGGTCTGATGAAAGATTCAGGACCAGAAGATTCACTAGCAAGTGTTCTTGCAGTTAGTGCTCTATCACTTGCTGAAACACCGGTTGACGCTCTCGCAGCAGCATCAACTGTGATTGTGTAGCTAGTGCCATGAGGGTCTTGGTTGTCTGTGGTCATAAGAGGTAGCTCTAGCTCGTTAGCTTTGCCATCTTCCATAGGTGCACATAGGAAACCGGTGGTGTTCTTAACTAGCCAAGCCATCCACTCGGTAGTTGCGAACTGAGCGGCAATAATTGCATCGCCTTCGTTCTCTCTATTTTCATCATCCGCTACTAGCACCGGCTTACCGTTTCGTAAAGCATCCAATGCTTGCTCGATTGTTGATAGTGCCATTAGTTGTTTCTCATCTCTAGTAGTCGTTCTATGTGCTTTGCCATTACATCAACTTCAACGTTGATCTTGTCACCAGGCTTCTTATAGCCCAAGGTGGTAAGTTTTAGGGTTTCTGGAATGAGGCTAAGACCAACAAAATCATCACCTAATTCGTTTACTGTTAGCGAGATTCCATCAAGGGTGATTGAGCCCTTTAGTACTACATACTTCATCAGTTCCTTAGGAACAGAGATACGAACCCAGTCCCAGTTCTCACTCGGTTCTCTAGAAATGAATTCACCAACACCATCAACATGGCCTTGAACATGGTGGCCACCGAAACGGGTCTGCATGGTCATGGCTCGCTCTAGGTTGATTGGATCGCCAACCTTGACATCAGCCAAGCTGGTAAGCCTTAGAGTCTCATGCATAACATCAGCACTGAAAGTGCCATTCTCAATCTCAATAGCTGTAAGGCATGTGCCACTGCAAGCAATAGAGTCTCCACGCTTGATGTCACTTGTGACAAGAGGCCCTTTTACAGTCAGCCTGATTGCATCAGGCTGCTGCTCAATAGCAACTACTTCACCTAGTTCTTCAATGATTCCGGTAAACATTAGTTTCCTTCTTTCGGGATAGCTCTAATAAAGACATCAGGACCAAGTTGCTTGATCTCAACAAACTCAAGAGCAATAGCATCTTTCATTGTTGAAATACCAATATCAGTAACTGCAACATTTGTGCCACCAACAAGAAGTGGTGCTTGATAAATCAAAATCTCATCGAATAGACCCAGTGAGATAAACTCACTGGTGAGTTCTGCTCCACCTTCAACCAAGATGTGTCTCATGCCTCTATTCCAGAGTTGAGCAACAACATCTTTGAGATCGTGAGTTCTAAGTTGAACTGTTGGAGCTTCTTCGTTAAAAACTCTTAGGCCCTGGTCAAGTTCACTGTTACCAACAACTACTCGAAGTGGTTGATGCTCATAACGAGTACCATCTGGTTTTCTAGCGGTTAGATCTGGGTTATCGTATTTGACTGTTCCAGTGCCAACCAGGATTGCATCTATTCTCGATCGTCTTAGGTGGACATCTTCTCTTGATACTGAACCAGAAATCCACTTACTGGTTTTATCGCTAGCTGCAGTTCTGCCATCAAGTGTTTGAGCCCACTTGAGTGTGATGTATGGACGTTGTTTCTTCATAGCTGTTAGCCAAACAACAGACTGGGCATCTGCTTCTGCTTCAAGAACACCTTGGATAACTTCAACACCAGCGTCACTAAGAGTCTTTGCTCCGTTAGCTGATTCATTGCCTGGATCTTTACTTGCATATACAACTCTTGAGATACCGGCTTCAATTAGAGCAACTGCACAAGGCCCAGTTCGGCCTGTGTGATTACAAGGTTCCAATGTGACAACAGCAGTTGCCCCTGCTGGAACACCATTAGGTAATTTACTTAGAGCATCCACTTCAGCATGAGGCGTTCCTGCACCTTTATGCCAACCCTCTGCAATGATGTTCAAATCTTTATCAAGGATGATTGCCCCAACTTGAGGGTTCACGCCGTAGGCCGGTCCGAGTAGGGCAAGTTCAAGTGCCCGATGCATCATCGGTTCAAACTGCCTTTTGTCGGTCATCCCGAGCCTTTCTAAAAGGTCCTCGGGGTAGGGTCGGTAAGCGACCAAAGGTCAGGCCAAGATAGGCCAAACCTTCTGTTCTTCTACCATCCGGACTTTAACCGTCGGTTCTGGAGTTTCACCAGATCAACCGCCAAACCAATTACCTAGGTACTTGTTGCCATCTAAGGCAGCTTGTCGGGTCGCGGACTATAACCGCCGGTTCAGATTTACACTGACCCCGAAGAACTGTTATTACCTCTAAAGCATGCCAGATTAGGGCAACAAAAGCGACCTAATACGCCTTGGGCTAAATGGAGCTAATTAGCCCTTTACAGAGCCTGCTAGCAAGCCTCTAACGAAGTAACGCTGGAGGGCAAAGAACACGATTAGAGGCACAATCATGGACACGAAGGCACCTGCAGTCAGAAGTTCCCAACCGCTACCTCTAGAACCCACCATCTCAGCAATACGCACTGTTAGCGGGGCTACCTGCTTCACTCCACCACCGAAGGTTAGACCTACCAAAAGGTCGTTCCAGACCCAGAGGAACTGGAAGATTGAGAAGGAAGCGATAGCCGGTACTGAGAGCGGAAGAATGATCTTGCTAAACAGAGTGAACCAGTTTGCTCCATCAACTCGAGCTGCCTCAATAAGTTCCCTAGGGATCTGAGATAGGAAGTTGTGAAGAAGGAAGATAGCCAAAGGAAGACCGAAGATTGTGTGGGCTATCCAGATTGGAATGAAAGTTCCTGTAATTCCAAGATCAGGAATGATGACGGTATCTCCGATTACAAGACCCTTTGCGAAAAGCTGAAGCAGCGGAATCAGAGTTAGCTGCAATGGCACAACCTGGAGACCAAAGATGATGAAGAAGATGGTGTCTTTACCTCTGAAGTTAAACCAAGCAAGAGCGTAGGCAGCAAACAGAGCCAGAGTGATAGGGAAGACCACCGCTGGAATTGTTAGAGCAAAGCTATTGAAGAAGAACTGGGCAAGAGGTGGGTTGGTAGTTGAACCTTGGAAAAGCACTTGACCGTAGTTTTCCAAAGTAAAACTTGGGTTAGTAAAGAATGTCCACCAACCACTGTTGTTGATGTCCTTCTCAGGCCTGATAGATGAAACCAAAAGACCGAAGGTCGGAATGGTCCAAAGGATTGCGATGATTACCGCAATAGCCGATGCTATTGGGGATGCGAATATGTCTTTAGCTTTTTTCCGAGTGCTCATTATCTCTCAGCCCTCTCACGTCTTAGTTGTCTAATGTTGTAGGCGATGATTGGCAATACACACACTAGAAGGATTACTGCCAGAGCACTTCCCTGACCGTAGTTCATTTGTCTAAAGCTTTGAGAATACATTTCATTAGCAATAACGTTGGTCTCGAAGTTTCCACCGGTCATTGTCCTTACGATGTCGAAGACCTTCAATGTTCCGATAGCTGTGGTGGTTAGAACAACAATGATTGTTGATCTAATCATTGGAACGGTTACCTTGATGAATCGCTGCCAGTTGCCTGCTCCATCAAGCATGGCAGCTTCTACTACTTCATCAGGAACGTTCTTCATGGCTGCAGAGAGAACCACCATTGCGAAACCAGTCTGAATCCAGATCATTACCAAGATAAGTAGGAGGGTGTTGCCTGGTGCTTCTAGCAACCAGTTAGGTGGGTTGACGCCAAAGGCTTTTGAAATCGCGCTGAACAAACCGATGTCTGGCTTATCCAGGTTTGGTTGGAAGTTGTAAACAAACTTCCAGATAACACCGGCACCAACAAACGAGATCGCCATTGGTAAGAAGATTAGAGATTTGACTACACCTGGTCGCTTCATGCGATCGGTTAGGTAAGCAATAGCAAGACCTATGAAGGTCGAGAGAATTGGTACGAATAGAACCCACACGAATGTGTTTCTAAGAACGATAAGGATTTCTGGAATTGTGAAAGACCAGACATAGTTATCGAATCCAACAAACTCTGTGCTGTCGGCATTCATGAAAGACATAACAAGTGTTCTAAGAGTTGGGTACACCAAACCAATTAGAAGAAAGAGAACTGCAGGGGCTAGGAATACCGCGTACTTGAGCCACTCTTGGACTCTGACATTTACTCGAGAGGCGAGTAGGAAGACTAAATAAATTACAGCTGCGAAAGCTGCTAGAGCCACGATAAGAAGAATGAGGTTAGGGAAAATCACTTCCCAAGGTGTCTTGCGTGCTGCTGAGAACGCGGTGTTGATCATTTATTTCCTGACTTTGTTGAAATGGGGTGTGGTTTTCACTTTCGTGTCCACCACACCCCACTGCAAGGGTAGTTCTAGCCTAATTTAGTTCTTAGGCCATGATGCTTCAATTGCGTCAAGAACAGCCTTGTCAGACTTGTCTTCTGCAACCCAAGCGGTCATTTCTTTCCAGAATGTACCTGCACCAACAGCGGCTGGCATAACGTCAGATCCATCGAAACGGAAGGTTGTAGCGTTCTTTAGAATCTGAACTGCAACCTTGTTTACTGGGTCAGCAACGTTTGCTTCGTCTAGGCCCTTGTTAGCTGAGAACCAGCCACCAAGCTTTGCCTTCGCGTTGTTCCATAGTGGAGTTGTTAGGTAGTGCTGTAGAGCTGCAACTTCGCCACGGTCAGCGAAAGCTGCTACGAACTCTCCACCACCAAGAGCTGGCTTGTTGTCTGCAGATGTACCAGGGAAGTAGAACACTGAGATTCCGTTATCCATTGATGTGTCTGTTGGCTCTACGATTTCTGCTCCGTAGTCAGCGGCTAGGATTCCACCGATGAATGAAGCCTGACGGTGCATTGCACATGAACCATCAACGATTCCTGCTCCACCATCCTGGAATGTGGTTGTCGCGATTGACGCAACGTCACCAACATAGTCAGGGTTCTTCAGGATCTTTCCTGCTTCACCGATAGCTGTAGCAACAGCTGGGTCGTTGAAAGGAATTCCGTGAGTAGTCCACTTGTCGTAGGTTTCTGCTGATGCGGTACGAAGCATGATGTCTTCCATCCAGTCAGTTCCAACCCAACCAGTTGCTTCACCAGAACCGAAACCAGCACACCATGGCTGGATCTTTCCTTCAGTTGCAATCTGCTCAGATAGGTCTAGCAGTTCCTGCCAGGTAGTTGGGATTGTGTAGTTGTTGTCTGCAAATACCTTCGGGTTGTACCAAACGAAAGACTTCACGTTAGCACCTAGAGGAGCTGCGAAGAATGTTCCGTCTACAGTTCCGTAGTTCTTCCAGTCAGGTGAGTAGTTAGCGTCAACTGATTCGCTCACCTTTGCAGGTGCTGCAACAAGGCTGTCCTTGAAACGTGCAAGTAGACCTGGCTGTGGGAAGATCGCTAGATCAGGTGCAGTTCCACCTTCAACGCGAACAGCAATCTGAGCTTCGAACTCCTGAGTACCGTTCCAGTTAACTGTGATGCCTGTACATTCTTCGAATTCAGCGAACGACTCGACGAATAGATCAGCTTCTGGAGCGATGATGGTTGTGTATACCTCAACCTCAGTGCCATCGAAGCCCTGGTAATCTGCGTACGCTTCACAACCGGCAGCAACGCCGTTATCTGCTGGCGCACAACCTGCTAGAAAAAGCGTTGCAACAGCTGCAGATGCAGTAGCCGCTAGAACGCGCTTTGTTTTAAAGCTCATTAATTTCTCCTTGATAGTAATGGGCGGGGCGTAGATAACGCCTCACCAATAATCTAGTTGAGGTTTGAGCCCATTTGGCCTTAGAAGTTCACGCCTAGATAACGATTTAGAAAAAGGCTTACATCCCTTTAGATTGCTAGAGGTAGAGCCTGCAAAGGAGGCCCTGTTTACCTATTTTTGTGTAAATATTTGCAGAAATGCTACTTAGCTCGGATGAACCCTACCCGGTCATAAACGAGGGCCAAGGTGGTTTCAGCCACCTCTCGTGCCTTTTCAGCCCCTGAAGCTAGAAGGCGATCTAGTTCAGCAGGGTCACTCATGAGATCGTTGGCTCTATCTCTGATTGGACCAAGAGCACTAATAACAACATCTGCTACTTCACCCTTTAATACGCCATAGCCGGCACCTTGGAATCTGTCTTCCAATGAGGCTAGAGATTCACCACTAATAGAGGAGTGAATAGAAAGAAGGTTTGTAACGCCTGGTTTGGTCTCCCAGTCAACTCTGATTGATGAGTCTGTATCGGTAACAGCACTCTTGATCTTCTTCATGATGGTTGAATCGTCATCCATGAGGTTCACAAGACCCTTAGGGTCGCCAGCTGACTTAGACATCTTTGCTGTTGGATTCTGCAGGTCATAAATCTTTGCAGTCTCTTTCAAGATGTGTGCTTCAGGAATAGTAAAGGTTTGACCATATCTTGTGTTGAAGCGTTCTGCTAGATCTCTAGTTAGTTCTAGGTGTTGTCTTTGGTCTTCACCAACTGGAACTGCTTTTGGTTGGTATAGCAAGATGTCCGCAGCTTGAAGGATTGGATATGTAAACAATCCAACTGATGCGGAATCGCTTCCAGCTTTTTGTGATTTGTCTTTGAACTGAGTCATACGGCTTGCTTCACCGAAACCGGTGATGCAGTTCAAAACCCATGCAAGTTCAGCGTGAGCTGGAACGTGGCTTTGAACAAATAGTGCAGAGTCCTGCGGGTTTATCCCTGCCGCGATGTACTGAGCAGCGGTCCTTCTGGTATTTGTTCTAAGTTCGTTCGGGTCTTGAGGAACTGTGATGGCATGAAGGTCAACGATTACATAAAAGGCGTTGAAGTCTCTTTGCATGTTGACCCAGTTAACTAGAGCACCAAGGTAGTTACCTAGGTGTAGTGAGGATGCACTCGGCTGCATGCCGCTTAGAAGATTTGCTTTGCCAGTCATGTTAGATAGCGTACTCAACAACGACGGGGGAATGGTCTGTGAAACGGGTATCGTAGCTAGCTGCTCTATGAACCTTGTAGCCTGAGGCAACCTTGGCAAGCTTTGGCGTTGCTAATTGGTAGTCAATTCTCCAACCGGTATCGGTATCAAAAGCCTGACCTCTATAGCTCCACCAGGTGTATGGGCCAGGGACTTCTGGGTGAGCTGCTCTACCTAGATCTATCCAGCCCTGCTTATGCATCCAGGTATCGAAGTAGGCACGTTCTTCAGGAAGGAACCCTGCGTTCTTGAGGTTGCCTTTCCAGTTCTTGATGTCTAGTTCTGTATGTCCAACGTTGAGGTCCCCAACAACTACAACCAGACCATCTTCTTTTCTAAGCTCAGCCATTCTCTTGGTCATGGCATCTAAGAACTTGTATTTCTCAACTTGCTTAGGTGTATCTACTTCACCTGAGTGCACATAGGTGCTGATTACAGTGACTGTTTTGCTCTTGATCTTGAAATCCACTTCCAGCCATCTGCCAGCACTGTCAAAACTCTTGGGCCCAAGGGTGGTTCTTGAAGCCGCTGGCGCGACTTTAGAAATGACTGCTACTCCCGCTCTACCTTTGGCAGATGCTGAGTCATGAAGGATATGCCACTTCGTGCCATCCTTCTGAAGAGCTTCGATAGCACTGAAAATCTCAATTAGATCTGTAGTCTCAGCCCTTACTTCTTGCAGGGCAATTACGTCAGGGGAGTGTTCGACAACCCATTCGGCGAAGCCCTTCTTGAAGGCGGCTCTAACGCCATTGACGTTGATGGTTACTACGGAGAGATTAGTTGGCATGGGACAAGTTTAAGGTCATCTTAGACTTGTTAGGTGAGTGAACGCGTATTAGTTGGTGCCGGTGTTGGCACAGGTGTATCCATAGCACCAGCGTTCATCTATAGATCAGAACGTTATGTTCCATGGGACAGTGAAGCCAAAGGTTCACCCAGAGGTCTAGTAGCAATTAGAGCAGCACTAGAAGATGTTGCTAAAGAGATTGAAATGGCAAGAGAAGAAACTGACGATGAGTCAGCTGACATTCTTGATGCTTTAATACTGGTTCTAGAAGATCAGTCTTTGATGGAGAGCATTAAGGTTCGGCTAGCTGACGGGGCTAATTCTCAAAGAGCAGTCATGGGGGCATTCAAGTTAGCTGCGGAGGCCCTTGCTCAGCTTGGTGAGTACTTTGCAGAGCGATCAAATGACATTACTGAATTAGGTGAGCGAGTCATAGACAAGCTCACTGGTAAAGAAGATTTGATCTGGCCAACACAACCTTTCGTTCTAGTTACCGACAATCTGGGTCCGCTAGAAATGGTAAAACTTCAAAAGAGTTCAATAGCTGGACTTGTTTCTAGCTTGGGCAGCCCAACCTCACACACTTCTATTTTGGCAAGAGGCATGAATCTGCCAACAGTTGTCTCTGTGAGCGGAACTGAGTTCATCCATTCGGGAGATCAACTAATTGTTGACTCATCAAGTGGACAGGTTCTTGTGAGACCTGATCAATTAGAAGTTGAGCAGTACTCAAAGGCTGCTGAAGACAGCAAGCCTGAGCAGGGCTTGTCTATAGAAGAACTGAATTTGCCTGTGAAGTTGTATGCGAACCTAGGCTCTAGTTCTGAAGGAGATGCTGCTCTAGCTTTTGGGGCTCAAGGTGTAGGTCTATTTAGGACAGAACTACTTTTCCTTGGAGAAAAAACTGCACCATCGCTGGATACCCAAGTATTGGAATACTCCAGGTTGCTCGAACAGTTCCCTGACCAGGTAGTGATTGTTCGAGTTCTAGATCTAGATACCGATAAGCCACTACCTTTCCTAAAGCTCACTGAAAAAGGTAAGTATGCAAATCGTGGGTTCCAAGCTCTGCTTGCCAACCCGGAAGCACTAATCACTCAACTAACAGCACTTAGCCTTGCTTCACAAAAGTACCCAAGCGCAAAGCTCTGGGTAATGGCACCTATGGTTTCAACAGCAGAACAAGCAGTTGAGTTTGTGAGCATGGCAAAGAAGCTAGGTCTAGAAACTGTTGGCGTAATGATTGAAGTTCCTGAAGTTTGTGAACCAGATGTTCTTGAACAAATAGTAGAAGTAGTTGATTTCTTGAGTATTGGAACTAATGACCTAACTCAATACACGTTGAATCATGATCGAATGGATTCACCTTTGCCTGTATCAGAGGTTCGTTCTCCGCAAGTTTTGAAACTGATTGAGAGAGTTTCTAAAGCATGCGTTATTGCAGGTAAGCCAATTGGAATATGTGGTGAAGCTGCAAGCGACCCTGTTTCAGCGAAAATGTTTATTGATTATGGAGTGACATCTTTATCTGCATCGCCAGCACTTCTACCAAGCTTGGCTAGAGAACTCAGTGTTTAAGAGTTATGTAGATGAAGTTCTTCTGAACTGAAACGTTATAACGCTGAAGAGACTTTCTGGCAGGGCCTCGTCTGACAATTCCTGAATCTGGATCAAAAGATGCACCATGCTTCTGACACACTAAATTCTTACCCTGTAACTTATTCACAGCCGAACCTTCATGGGGACAGCGCTGATCAAAGGCCCTAAATGTGCCTTTTCTCGGTTGAGTGATGAGTATCAAAGTTTTTAAGCCAGCCACTCTAAATGAACTAGCACCACCAACTTTGATGTCCTTGGTTGAGCAAATCTTGTATTTCTTATGGCTAGCTAGTGCTGAGGAGGCAATAGAGCTAAGCCCGATTGTTCCTGCTGCAATAGCTATCTTGGTTAGGAAGGACCTACGACTTACTCCAGAAATAGAATCATTCACCTCTTTATGTGCCCCAACAGACGGGCAAGAGTTGAATTCGGTCATAACTCAAGGATAAGCAAGAGGCATCAGCTAACCCAGTAAATGCGGGTATCTCTTAGATAACTTTCAGGTGAATTTAGCGGCGACCGCGAAGAACTGCTTGCTTTACCTCTGCAATAGCCTTAGTTACTTCAATTCCTCTAGGGCAAGCCTCGGTGCAGTTGAAGGTAGTGCGGCAACGCCAGACACCTTCTTTATCGTTCAAGATATCTAGACGAACCTCTGCTGCTTCATCTCTTGAGTCAAAGATGAAGCGGTGAGCGTTCACGATAGCTGCTGGACCGAAGTACTGGTTATCTGTCCAGAAAACAGGGCAAGAGGTTGTGCAGGCAGCACAAAGAATGCACTTAGTGGTGTCTTCAAATCTTGCACGGTCTTCAGGTGACTGAATGCGCTCAGCTACTGGAGTATCTGAAGCAATTAGAAAAGGCTTCACATCTCTATAGGCCTGGTAGAAAGGTTCCATGTCTACAACAAGGTCCTTCTCAACTTTTAGACCCTTGATTGGTTCAACATAGATCGGCTGAGTTATGTCTAGGTCTTTAATCAGAGTCTTACAAGCCAAACGGTTTCTTCCGTTGATACGCATTGCATCTGAACCACAAACACCGTGAGCACATGATCTTCTGAAAGTAAGACTTCCATCTATTTCCCACTTGATCTTATGTAGCGCATCTAGAACTCGATCTGTTCCAAACATAGTCACATCAAAGTCTTGCCACTTTGGTTCGGCATCTGTTTCAGGATCGAAACGACGAACCATCAAGGTGACGGTGAAGGAAGGGATAACACCGATTTCTTTAGTTTCCATTGTTGAGCTCATTAGTACTTACGCTCCATTGGTGGGTAGTTGGTGATAACAACTGGTTTCCAGCCGAGATCGATCTTGTCTCCGTTTTTGTAAGCCATTGAGTGAACCATGAACTTTTCGTCATCTCTTGTTTCGTAGTCTTCACGGAAGTGACCTCCGCGGCTTTCACGTCTCTCACGAGATGTGAAAGCTAGAACTTCTGCAAGGTCTAGAAGGAAACCAAGTTCAATAGCTTCAAGGAGATCAGTGTTGAAACGAAGACCACGGTCTTGGACCTGAATGTTTTCATATCTTCCACGAAGCTCTTTGATCTTGTCTAGTGCTTCGTTCAATGAATCTTCAGTTCTATAAACCTGAGCATTCTTGTCCATGGTGTCCTGAAGTTCTTTACGGATGACCGCAATCTTTTCAGTTCCACGAGCATTACGCATGTGCTCAATTAGCTTCACTGTTTCAGCAACAGCATCTGCTGGAACATCAACAAACTTCGCATCCTTCGCATACTCAACTGCATAGATACCTGCTCGCTTACCGAATACGTTGATGTCTAGAAGTGAGTTGGTACCTAGACGGTTTGCACCGTGCACAGATACACACGCACACTCACCAGCAGCATAAAGACCAGGAACAACGGTGTCGTTGTCTCTTAGAACTTCAGCCTTGATATTGGTAGGAATACCACCCATTGCATAGTGAGCGGTTGGGAATACTGGAACTGGCTCTGTGTAAGGCTCAACACCTAGGTAGGTTCTAGCAAACTCTGTAATGTCAGGAAGCTTGGCATCAATAACAGCAGGCTCAAGGTGAGTAAGGTCTAGAAGAACGTAGTCCTTATTAGGTCCAGCCCCTCTTCCTTCTCTAACTTCGTTAGCCATTGCACGAGCAACCATGTCTCTAGGAGCTAGGTCCTTGATAGTTGGGGCATAACGCTCCATGAAGCGTTCACCTGAAGCATTACGAAGGATAGCTCCTTCACCACGAGCTGCTTCACTCAAAAGAATTCCAAGTCCAGCTAAGCCAGTTGGGTGGAATTGGTAGAACTCCATGTCTTCCAAAGGAAGACCCTTACGGTAGATGATGCCAACACCATCTCCGGTAAGAGTGTGTGCGTTAGAAGTTGTCTTGAAGATCTTTCCGAAACCACCGGTTGCAAAAACAATCGACTTGCCTTGGAAGACATGAAGGTCACCGGTAGCTAATTCGTAGGCAACAACGGCAGCTGGTCTTTCAACTCCATCAACTGTGTTCATAACTAGATCTAGAACATAGAACTCGTTGTAGAACTCAATGCCTAACTTCACACAGTTTTGGTACAAGGTCTGCAAGATCATGTGACCAGTTCTGTCAGCTGCGTAACAGCTTCTTCTAACTGGAGCTTTACCGTGATCACGTGTGTGTCCACCGAAACGTCTTTGGTCAATCTTGCCATCAGGTGTTCTGTTGAACGGAAGACCCATGTTCTCTAGATCGATAACCGCTTGAACAGATTCTTTAGCAAGAATTTCTGCAGCGTCCTGGTCAACTAGGTAGTCTCCACCTTTAACAGTGTCGAAGGTGTGCCATTCCCAAGAGTCTTCTTCAACGTTGGCTAGAGCAGCTGCCATACCACCTTGAGCAGCACCGGTGTGTGAACGAGTAGGGAAGAGCTTAGAGATAACAGCAGTCTTGGCATGAGGGCCTGCTTCAATAGCTGCACGCATACCTGCACCTCCAGCGCCAACGATTACAACGTCGTACTGGTAGTGGTGGACTTTAACTTCGGACAATTTTTTCCTTAGGCCTTACATACGTTAGGTAGATAGTTCTCAACATCTGGGTCGATACATGGATCGAATGTTGTGATGACAAGAGTTCCGAGAATGAGCAAGATTGCAGCAACAGACCATAGAGCAACGTTCAAACTCTTTCTGACCCATTCACGCTCTGAATAGTCGTTAACTAAAGTTCTCATTCCATTTGTTCCGTGAATCAGAGCTAGCCAAAGCATGATGCCGTCGTATACCTGCCAGAACGGGTCAGCCCACTTTCCAGCTACGAATGCGAAGTCAATTGACTTAACTCCACGCTCAGGAAGAACCAAGTTCACCATGAGGTGACCCAAGATCATTACAAGTAGAACTGCACCTGAGACACGCATGAAAATCCATGCACGCTTTTCCCACTGAGCACTCTTGCGGCTTCTTGGCTGATTTGGTTGTTCAATAACGACGCTCAATTTACGCTCCAAATGTGTGCATTAGTTGGCGAGGGACCCAAGCGGCCATAAGGACCACAAAGATTACTAGGACTACCCAGAACATCAGGTTCTGGTACTTAGAGCCCTTGCTCCAGAAATCGATAAGAATCACGCGAATACCGTTGAAACCGTGGAAAAGGATGGCTGCGACTAGGCCAATTTCAGCTACACCTACGATTGGAGTCTTATAAACAGCCATTACAGAGTTGTAAGCTTCTGGGCTTACTCGGACCAGGGCTGTGTCCATGATGTGTACTAGGAGGAAGAAGTAGATTCCAACTCCAGTAATACGGTGCAAAACCCAAGACCACATGCCTATTTTGCCTCGATACAAAGTACCTGCAGGTCTTCTAGCCACGAAACTCCTCCTTGAACGGCAGCAAATCGCTTGCCTAATTGGCTTAATGATAACTGAAGAACTTAAACAAAAATCGGTAAACCAGCCATCTGGGTTAGGCTTTTGAGAGTATGAGTGACTCTAAAGAGCCAATGGCTCGTTTCTATTCTGTGATTCCAGCTGGTGGGATTGGTAGCAGGCTGTGGCCGCTATCTCGAGCATCCGCACCAAAGTTTCTGCACGACCTCACCGGATCTGGTCAGACCCTTTTGCAAGATACCTGGGAGAGATTAGCTCCACTTTCTGGAGCAGATCGAATTGTTGTTGTCACGGGTGTTGCTCACCGCAGTGCTGTTTCCGAACAGTGCTCAGAATTAGTTCAAAACAACCTGTTTCTTGAGCCAAGCCCTAAAGATTCCACTGCAGCTATCGCCTTAGCTGCTGCAATTCTTGTAAAGAGAGAACCTGATGTAATCATCGGTTCATTCGCAGCTGATCACGTGATTACTGACAACAAGGAATTTAGTGACTGCGTGAGAGAAGCAGTAGCGGTAGCTGCCACAGGCAAGATTGTCACCATCGGAATCCAACCAACTGAACCTTCAGTTGGTTTTGGATACATCAAAGCTGGCGAAAAGATGGATTTGCCTTTCGCCAAGCATGCTCGTGAAGTAGCAAAGTTTGTTGAGAAACCAGATATCGAACGTGCTCGTAAGTACGTAGCGTCAGGTAAGTACCTATGGAACGCGGGTATGTTCATTGCTCCTGCTTCACTTATTCTTTCTGTCCTGCAAGAGACAGAGCCAGAGCTACACACCAAGATCATGGCTTTGGCTGATGCTTGGGGAACTCCAAGTCAAGAAAAGGTTTTTGAGGATATCTGGCCAACTCTAAAGAAGATTGCCGTTGACTACTCAGTTGCTGAGCCTGCTGCTGCCAAGGGTCTAGTCGCAGTTGTTCCAGCCAAGTTTGGTTGGCACGATGTTGGTGACTTTGCTGCTATCGCTGAACTGCAGTCAGGTGGAAAGCGTAATCACCTAGCTGTGCTGGGAGAAGCCACAGTACTATCTGACAAGTCCAGCGGAATCCTTGTTTCTGAAACAGGTCGTTTGGTTGCCCTAATTGGCCTAGACGATGTCATTGTTGTTGATACCCCTGATGCTCTATTGGTTACCACCAAAGAGCATGCCCAAAGGGTGAAGAACCTAGTGGATTCACTCAAGGTAACTGGCCACAGCGAAGTTCTATAGCAATTACTCATGAAGAAGTTTAGAAACGTAGTTGCTGGAGCAATCCTTCTTTGCTTAGCTGTCGGATTAAGTGCATGTGCACCTGCAGAGGTAGTCAAGCCTGACGTGAAAGCAAAAACTTCTGCTTGTTTGATCCGTTCATCGACAATCGTGCCTGGCACTCCAGAAAAGCAACTAGCTGCAGATTTAGTCGAAGCAAGAATTGTTTATGGGCTTGGTGTTCGTGAAGTAAAGATTGATGAGAGCACAGAGCAGGTTCCAGCAAGATTGCTTGATGCATTGCAGAACGGATGCGTTCTCATAGTTTCAGCAAACCCAAGCTATTTGAATGATCTTGCCCAGTTTGCTTCTGAACACTCAAAGATGATGGTGCTCTTTGTTGGCAGCACTATTCCAACTAATGCTCAACCTGCCAACTTCAGATGGGTTGCCGATGACGCATTGAGCGGTGCTCGACTAGCTGGTTTCTTTGCTGCAGGTAAGTCAAAGTCCGAAAGAGTTCACCTCTTTATACAGCCGGTTTATTCTCAATCTACGAAGATTCAAACCTCCTTTATAAGAGGTGTAAAAGACTTTGATGAGCTATCTGGAACTATAACCGAGACCATCTTTACTAGCACTGCTTCTTCAAGTACCCTCGCAACCAAGTTGGCGGCATTGGATTCCTCAGATGTCGCAGTCATATTTGGAGGCAAGAGCATCTGGAAGAGCGTTGAAGCAGAGCCTGTGGATGGACCTTATCTAATAGGAGCAGACCTGCAGCTAGGGGATACAGACTTACCATTTGGCTCTAGAGTTCAAGTTTCAGTTGAAAGAAATACCAGTAAATATGTTCTTAATGCCGTGGCATCCCTTATGGATCGTAAGTTCGCGGCTGACCCTCTATATAGGAAGCCTGGCGCACTCAAGTTCAATACCGTAGAACTTAGGATCAGCCAGCCAGATTCCATCGACGGCTCTCTTTTAGGAGCTTTGGAAACCTACAGGCAGTCCCTGATTTCACCAACAAATTAGGTAATTGTAACGCCTAGGTAAATACCTTGTGTTAGAGGCTAAATGTGTCCTTGGGTGCTAGTAGTGTCTAGATGTGTGTGGTTGGTGATTGGCACCGACTCAAAAAATCAGGAGGACACAAGTGAACAAAGTTTCACGTAAGGCAATAGCAGGAGTAGCAATGGCAGCAGCCAGCTTGCTAGTTCTATCAGGCTGTGCTGCAAAGCCAGGCGCAGGATTCATCGAGTGTGGTGTTTCTGACGAAGGTTCATGGGCTGACAAGTCATTCAACGAATCTGTAATGGATGGTATGGAGAAGGCTGCAGAAGAGTTCGGTGTAACACTTAACTCAGCTGAGTCAAACTCTTCAGAAGACTTCGCTCCAAACCTAGATGCAATGGTTGCAGCTAAGTGTGACGTTATCTTCGCAGTAGGTTTCAACCTAGTTGACGCAGTTAACGCAGCAGCAGAAGCAAACCCAGAGGTTAACTTCGTAACAATCGATGGTTGGTCAAACGGAGCAACAAACCTAAAGCCAGTTGGTTACAACATGGCAGAGTCTTCCTACCTAGCTGGTTATGCAGCAGCGTACTACTCAACTTCAAAGGTTGTTAGCGTTTACGGTGGTCTTCAGATCTCTGCAGTTACCGCATTCATGGATGGTTTCTACTACGGTGCAAAGGCATACGAAGCTGAGACAGGCACACCAGTGACTGTTCTTGGTTGGGATGCAACTACACAGCAGGGTGACTTCATTGGTGGATTCGCTCCTAACGCTCCAGAAGGCAAGACAATTGCTGCTGGACACCTAGCAGCTGGTGCAGACGTACTAGTTCCAGTTGGTGGAGACCAGTTCGGTGCTCTTTCAGAAGCGATCTCTGAGTCAGGTGTTGACGCAAAGATGATCGGTGTTGACAAGAACATCAGCGTTACTAGCCCAGAATATGCACCTCTAACTCTTACCTCAATTGAGAAGAGAATGGGTTCAGCAGTTTACGACATCGTGAAGGCACTTGCAGTTGACAAGGAAGCTTTCGCTGGTGGAATGGACAACGCTTACACAGGTACTTTGGAAAACGAAGGAACTGACATCTCGGACACTGAGTTCCTAGATGAGGAGCTAAAGACAAAGCTTGCAGAACTAAAGGCAGGCATTATCGATGGTTCAATCAACCCACTTGGCTAATTTAGACAAGTAGTTTAGGAACTGCCGAGGCTTAGGCCTCGGCAGTTCTTGCTTTAAGCCCCCCTCTAACTTGGGGTAGATTAGTAAAAAGGAATCGCAAAGGAGCCAGACCCTCAAATGAAGCTAGAACTGAGAAACATCACCAAACGCTTCGGTACTCTTGTCGCTAACGACAACATCAGCCTTACCCTCGCTCCAGGGGAAATCCTTAGCCTGCTAGGAGAAAATGGTGCAGGTAAGTCAACTCTTATGAACGTCCTCTATGGACTGTTGCAGCCTGAAGAAGGTCAGATCTTGATTGACGATAAGCCAGTTAAGTTCTCAGGCCCAGGAGATGCGATGGCTGCTGGTGTTGGTATGGTTCACCAACACTTCATGTTGATTCCGGTTTTCACTGTTGCCGAAAATGTTGTTCTAGGACATGAACCAACTGGAAAAGTTGGCAACCTGGACTTAGACGCTGCTCGCAAACTTGTGAAAGAAATATCTGATCGTTTTGGATTCGATATTGATCCTGATGCGAAGGTGCAAGACCTTCCTGTTGGAGCTCAGCAGAGAGTAGAAATCATTAAGTCTCTAGCTAGAGATGCAAAGATCCTTGTTCTTGATGAACCGACAGCAGTTCTTACTCCTCAGGAAACCGATGAGCTCATGGACATCATGCGAGGACTCAGTAAAAACGGAACTTCAATTATTTTTATTACCCACAAACTTCGTGAAGTGCAGAAAGTTGCGGACCGAATCATTGTTATTCGTCAAGGCAAGGTTGTTTCTGAAGCTAGCCCAAAGGCAACAGCTGGAGAACTTGCTTCTCTAATGGTTGGTCGTGAAGTTGACTTAGACACCAAGAAGAATGCTGCCAAACTTGGTGCTGAAACTTTGGTTGTTAAGAATCTAACTGTTCTAGATGACCGTAACCAACAGATGGTTGATGGAATCAGCTTCTCAGTGAATGACGGAGAAATTCTTGCTATCGCAGGAGTTCAAGGAAATGGTCAAACAGAATTAGCAGAAGCGATTTTAGGTCTGCGAAAAATCCACAGCGGAAGTATCACAGTCGCAGGCAAAGATTTAACTAAGAGCAATGTGAGGCAAGTGCTTGAAGCAGGTGTGGGTTACATCCCAGAAGACCGGAAGAAAGATGGTCTAGTAGGGGAGTTCTCAATTGCCGAGAACCTAATGCTGGACGGCTCTTTCGGTAAGCCTTTTGCTAAAGGTGTCCAGATTGACTTCGCTAAGCGCGATGAGATTGCTTCAAAGCTAATCCAGGAATTCGACATTAGAACACCTTCTGCAAGCACTCTTGCCAAGCAACTATCTGGTGGAAACCAGCAGAAGGTTGTTGTTGCTAGAGAGATGAGCCGTGACCTCAGGGTTTTGATTGCATCCCAGCCAACACGTGGTGTTGACGTTGGATCAATTGAGTTCATCCATGAGCAGATTGTTGCTGCCCGTGATGCAGGTAAGACAGTTGTGATTATCTCAACAGAGTTAGATGAAGTTCTCGCTCTAGCTGACCGCATCGCTGTTATGTATAGAGGTCGCATAGTTGGAATTGTTGATGCAAAGACCACAAGAGAAAAACTTGGAAAGATGATGGCAGGTATTTCAGCATGAGTAAGAAAAAAGAAGTAGCAGCAAAACCTGCTCAAGATAAAGCCACCAGCGTTCTTCATGAAATCATGGCTGGCGATCCAGTAAGAATCGCTCTTTCAGTTCTACTTGGATTCATCATCGGAGCTATCTTCATGGTCGTCTTCGATAAGAGCGTTGTGAAGGCCTGGGCTAACTTTGGTTCAGATCCAAGCATGGCGCTATCAACTGTTTGGTGGACTATCCAAGATGGTTATGGTGCTCTTTTCACAGGATCCATCATCAACTTCGGCGCAGATAGCTTTGTAACTGCGATTCGCCCATTCACTGAAACTCTTAGATTTGCAGCTCCTCTAATCATGGCTGGTTTAGGTGTTGCTCTAACCTTCCGAGTTGGTCTATTCAACATTGGCGCAACAGGACAGATTCTTGTAGGTCTTGCCGGTTCAACATTTGTTGCTACTCGACTAGAAATGCCAATCATCATCCACATGCTTGCAGCAGTATTCGCTGCTGTTGTTTGCGCGATGGTGTGGGGAATGATTGTTGGTGTTCTAAAAGCTAGAACAGGTGCTCACGAAGTGATCGTGACAATCATGTTGAACTACGTTGCTCTGTCATTGTTCACATATCTTCTAAGACAACCAAACCTTCTTCTAGAAGAAGGTGGCGGTGGAACACCTAAGTCAGATAACCCTGACGATACCGCTCGCCTTCGTTTGCTGTTCGGTCCAGACTTCCAGTTGCACTATGGATTGATCTTTGCCGTCTTGTCCGTGGTCTTCTACTGGTGGTTGATGGAGAAGTCCACATTTGGATTTAGATTCAGAATGGTTGGACACAACCCATCAGCTGCAAAAGCAGCTGGTATCAAAGTGGAAAACACTTTCGTTTGGGCATTGGCTATCTCAGCAGGTTTCTCTGGTTTAGCAGCTGCTAACCAAGGCCTAAGCGTTGATGGTGGTCTGACCACAAGCATTGAAGCAGGTATTGGGTTTGATGCCATTACCGTTGCTCTCCTCGGCGGTTCTAGAGCTGGAGGAGTTGTAATGGCTGGACTCTTGTTCGGTGCATTCAAGGCAGGATCTGCAACTATGCAGGTAGCTGGTGTCTCTCCTGAGGTTCTAGGTGTTGTGAAGGCGTTGATTGTTCTCTTCATTGCAGCCCCGCCGATTATTAGAGCCTTCTATCGACTTCCTGCTCCAGGAATAAAGGTTATTGAAGCAACAAAGAAAGCTAAAGAAGCAAAGGTGATCAAGTAATGAAAAATGTAGAAGTCACCCCAGGCATGTTCTCTTCTGCCACTGTGAGACCGAGTCTAAAAACTCCAATCACATTAGTTGCAGCTGCAATGGTAGTTATTGTTTTCTTCGGTTTCCTAGGTAAGCCTGGAGACATCAGCTTTGTATGGAGCGATAAGCGTGAAGCTTTGCAGTTACCTCCATTTATTGTGAACTCAATGTTCTTCTGCACAATTGTTGGTGCATTACTACTCATGATTGGTTTGCTTTCAATTGCATTGAGCATTCGCGGTAGTAGAACTCCAGTTTGGCTAATTGCTATTTACTCACTTGGTGCCATGATGGCTCTACTTGGTTGGTTAGCAACCGAAGCTACCCAAGGTGTTCAGATGATCTTTATCTTGAGTAATACTTTGGTGCTCGCTATCCCACTTATCTTCGGTGGTATGGCAGGCATCATGTCAGAGCGCGTTGGTGTTGTGAACATTGCTATTGAAGGACAGCTTCTAACTGGAGCATTTGTTTCAGCAATCGTTGGTTCAATGACCAAGAATCTCTATGTTGGTTTGATTGCAGCCATGATTGCTGCAGCCCTACTTTCGACAGTTCTTGCCTCTCTTGCAATCAAGTACTTGGTTGAGCAGATCATCATCGGTGTTCTTTTGAACGTTCTGGTAATTGGTGTTACCAACTTCTTGTATTCAGCATGGGTAGATGATGACAGCATCAACCTAAACTTCCCTGGCACATTTGAGAAGCTTCCTATCCCATTGCTTTCAGAGATTCCAGTTCTAGGACAGGTATTGTTCAACAACAGAATCACTGTTTATCTGATGTTTATTCTTGTTCCACTGCTTTGGTACGTATTATTCAGAACCAAGCTGGGTCTAAGAGCTCGTGCAGTAGGTGAGCACCCGCTAGCAGCTGACACCGTAGGTATCAATGTTGCAAGAACTAGATTCTGGTGGGTAACAATCGGTGGAGCGGTAGCTGGTCTTGGTGGAGCAGCACTGACAATTGGAAACGTAGGTTCCTTCGGACGTGAAATGTCAGCAGGTCTTGGCTTCATCGCTTTGGCTGTTGTGATCCTTGGACGTTGGCAGCCAATCTATGTGACTCTTGGAGCATTGCTCTTTGGTTTCACAATCATTCTCAAGGTCTGGGCTAACCAGGTATCTCCTGGTATTCCAGTGGACTTCATCACTATGGTTCCTTACCTTGTAACACTGGTAGCAGTTGCTGGTTTTGCTGGAAGAGTGAAACCACCTGCAGCATCCGGTCAACCTTACGTAAAGGGCTAAAGATGAGCCAAGAGATCAACTGGAACGAGTTGAAGGATGCAGCTATCGCTGCCATGAAGAAGGCATACGCTCCTTACAGTCACTATCCAGTAGGGGCAGCAGCTCTTGTTGATGATGGTCGTATTGTTTCTGGCTGCAATGTTGAAAATGCCAGTTACGGTGTTGGTCTATGTGCTGAGTGTGGTTTAGTTAGCCACCTGAGCATGACTGGTGGAGGGAAGCTAGTTGCTTTCTACTGTGTTGATGGTGCAGAGAACATTCTGATGCCTTGCGGTAGATGTCGTCAGCTTTTGTTTGAGCACTCTGCTGAGGGAATGCTTCTGCAGACAGTATCAGGCATCAAAACAATCGATCAGGTACTACCGGATGCATTTGGTCCACGTGATCTAGCCGAAGGTTTCGGCGCTGATGAAAGAAACTAGGGATTAATTGTCTAAAGAATTTTCCGCTGTTGAACTAATTGTTGCTAAGCGAGAGAAACAAGAACTATCTACTGAGCAGATCAACTGGCTTGTAGCTAACTACACCTCAGGTGTTGTTGCTGATGAGCAGATGTCTTCAATGGCTATGGCTATCTTGCTAAATGGCATGAACAGAAGAGAGATTAGAGATCTGACTCTAGCCATGATTGCTTCTGGTGAAAGACTAGATTTCAGTTCCCTTACTATTCCAACGGCAGATAAGCACTCAACCGGTGGTGTTGGCGACAAGATTACTTTGATGCTTGCTCCGTTAGTTGCTGTATTTGGTGTTGCTGTTCCTCAGCTAAGTGGAAGAGGCCTTGGTCACACCGGTGGAACTCTAGACAAACTAGAAGCTATTCCAGGCTGGCAGGCATCTATAACTAATCAGCAGATGCACGATCAGCTAGAGAAGGTCAATGCTGTTATTTGTGCAGCTGGTGCAGGACTAGCTCCAGCTGACAAGAAGCTTTATGCACTTAGAGATGTGACAGGAACAGTTGAGGCTATTCCACTTATTGCTAGCTCAATCATGAGCAAGAAGATTGCTGAGGGAACCTCAGCTCTAGTACTAGATGTGAAGGTTGGTTCAGGTGCTTTCATGAAGACTCTTGAAAGAGCTCAGGAACTAGCTCAGGTTCTTACTCAACTAGGTGCAGATGCTGGAGTAAAGACCAGCGCTCTGCTTACGGACATGTCTACCCCTCTTGGTCGTAAAGTCGGTAACGCTCTGGAAGTAGATGAAGCGGTTGAAGTTCTTTCTGGTGGTGGATCTCAAGACCTAATCGATATCACTGTTGAACTAGCAAGAGAGATGCTTCGTCTTTCAGGCAAGACTGACGTTGATGTTGCTGCTGCTTTGAATGATGGTCGTGCCATGGACAAGTGGAATGAAATGATTAGGGCTCAGCAGGGAGACCCAACAGCGAAACTTCAAGTTGCTAAGCATGAGCACACTATCTTGGCTGAGAGCTCAGGTTATGTGAACGAGCTAGATGCACTTGCTGTTGGCACTGCCTCCTGGCGTCTAGGGGCTGGAAGAGCTCGTAAAGAAGATCCAGTTCAGTTCGGAGCAGGAATCATTCTGCACGCTAAGCGTGGAGAGAAGATTGAAAAGGGAGCTCCGCTACTATCCCTTTATACAGATGAAGCTGAACGCTTTGATAGAGCAGTTGAAGCTCTATCTGGTGGAATCAAGATTGAGAGTGAGCTCTCAACAAGTTTCACACCGCTTATCCTTGACCGTATCAACGCATAAAGAGAAATGAAGAATGTCTAAACTAAATATCCAAGCTCTACCAAAGGTTTCACTACATGATCACCTAGACGGTGGTCTTCGTCCACAAACAATCATTGATTTGGCTAAAGAGATTGGCCACGAACTTCCTGCAGATAACGCAAGAGATCTTCGTGACTGGTTCCTAGAGTCTTGTGACTCAGGCTCATTGCCTAGATACCTTGAGACATTCGTACACACCTGTGCTGTTATGCAGACCAAAGAGGGACTGATCAGAGTTGCACGTGAGTTTGCTCTAGATCTAGCAGCAGATGGTGTTATCTACGGTGAAGTTCGTTACGCACCAGAGCAGCACCTTGAAAAGGGTCTAACCCTTGAGGAAGTTGTTGAGTATGTTGAAGAAGGTCTAAGCCAGGGTCGAGCAGAGGTAGCAGCCAACGGTGGTTACCTCGTTACCGGTCAGTTAGTAACCGCTATGAGACAAGCTGACAACGCTCAGAAGATTGCTGAACTGGCTGTTGCTTACAGAGATCGCGGTGTTGTTGGTTTTGACTATGCAGGTCCAGAAGCAGGCTTTAGCCCATCTCGTCACGCAAGTGCATTCAAGTGGCTTAATGAACAGTTGATGCCTGTAACACTTCACGCTGGTGAAGGAGATGGCAGAGACTCAATCAAGGATGCTCTTGTTGATGGCAGAACTTTGAGACTAGGCCACGGTGTTCGCATCATTGAAGACATCTTTGTTGATGCTGAAGATGAGAACCAGAAGGCTTTTGGCGATATAGCTGCTTGGGTTCTAGAGCGTGGAATAGCACTAGAGCTTAGCCCTTCATCAAACCTACAAACAGGAGCACTTCCTGACATTGAGCAACCACAGATGAGCGATCACCCATTCGACATTTTGTATGGCCTTGGTTTCAACGTGACTGTAAACACAGACAACCGTTTGATGAGTGGAACTACTCTTACCCGTGAGCTTGAACTTCTAAGCGAAACCTTTGGTTATGACCTAGACGATCTTGAGCTGTTCCAGTTAAACGCTGCTAATGCAGGGTTCATGGACATGGATGTCAGAGCTGAGATTATTGAGCGCATCTCAGATGCATTTGAGGCTGCTCAGTAACAATGAGTTCTGTCTTGGAGCAAGCTTTAGGGCAAGGGTCGATAAAGCTTCAACAAAGCTGTGTTAGTTGGAGAGAGACCTTCGAGCTTGCTGGACTTGGTTTAGTTGAAAGTAGTAGAACTACTTCTGCCTACACGAACGAAATGATCCAAGCTTTTGAAGAGCTTGGCCCATACATGGTGATAGCTCCTGGTATTGCTCTAGCTCACGGCAGACCATCGGAATCTGTTTTAGAGACAGGTTTATCTCTAGTTACTCTTTCAACTCCAGTTGCATTTGGCAGCACATCTAATGATCCTGTTTCTTTGGTAATTGGATTAGCCGCTGTTAATCACGATAGTCATATCGATCTGATGGCAGCGCTAAGTGAATTGCTAATGAGTGAAGATACTGTGAATTCTTTACTCAGGGCTACGAATGAGAGCGAAGTTCGTTCATACCTTAGTTAAACTGAACAGGTGAAGATACTTTCGGTTTGTGGGATGGGCATTGGTACGTCAGTGCTGCTAAAAATGAATGCCGAAAAGGTGCTTGAAGCTATGGGTGTTCAAGCTGAAGTTGTAGCTGCAGATATCACTAAGGCCAAACGTGATGGTGAAGGTGCAGACATTATTTTGACTACCCCTGAACTAGTTGTCTTGCTTGAAGGAATGCCAGGGAAGATTGTCCCAATTGAGCATGTCTTCGATCTAACTGAAATCCGCCAGAAGCTCTCTGCAGCTCTGCTCTAGAGAATCTAGAAGAGCTTTCGCTCCAGCCTTCGAATCCGATACAGCCTCTAGATAACACTTCAACTTAGGCTCTGTTCCGCTAGGTCTAATAATCACTCTTCTGCCATCGGCTAATTCAAATCTCAAACCATCGGTAGGCATTAGGTCTTTGCTACCAAGACTCATGTCAGTGAATGAGGCAGATAGTCCAGCAAGTTCTTTAGGGGGAGCGTTTCTGATACTTTGCATAGCTTTACCGATGATGCTTAGGTCGCTCACACGAATAGATATCTGTCCGGTTGCATAGAACCCATAGCGAGCCCCAAGTTCATCTAGGAGATCCCAAAGAGTTCTGCCAGCTGCTTTCTCTCTTCTTGCGATATTGGCAAGTAATAGAGCTGCGCTAACCCCGTCTTTGTCAGCAACATGATCTGGGTCAATGCAGTAACCAAGAGCTTCTTCGTAACCGAAAATTAGGTTTGGAATCTTTGAGATCCATTTGAACCCAGTCAAAGTTGCCTTGAAATCTAAACCATAGTGGTGGGCAACTTTAGCTAGAACAGAACTAGAAACAATGCTGCAGGCAAGAGTTCCACTCTTAGCCTTGCTTGCAATCTCATCAGCAAGGATGAGACCAACCTGATCTCCAGTTAATCTTTGCCAGCCAGAGTCTGTTGGTAATGCGAGAGCAACCCGGTCAGCATCTGGATCATTAGCAATAATCAGATCTGCATCTTGTGCTTCAGCTAAAGCCATAGCTAAATCAAGAGCACCTTTTTCTTCAGGGTTAGGAAAAGCAACTGTTGGGAAATTGCCATCAGGTTCCACTTGTTCTGGAACTGGGATTAGAGCTTCTGAACCTGATGATTTGAATAGCGGTTCAATAGCTGACCAGCCAACACCGTGCATAGGGGTGTAGACAATCTTCAGTGCAGTTCCATCTGAGTTACCACCCGCGATAAGAGCACTCTTTAAGTACTCTGCTCTAATCTCTGGACCAATCAATTTGTATTCAGTTGACTTAGCTAGAGAATCAAAAGTTTGAGTTTGGGCAACCTTAGTAATTTCATCTGCAATCTGGTTATCAACTGGAGAGATGATCTGGGAACCGTTGAAATCTCCACCAAGGTAAACCTTGTAGCCGTTATCTCTAGGTGGGTTATGTGATGCGGTAACCATGATGCCAGCACTCATGTTTAGGTGTCTTGTAGCAAAAGAAACTAGTGGGGTTGGACCCATTTCATCTAGAAGTAAAACTTCAATCCCCATGCCTGATAGAACTTCAGCTGAGTCCTTAGCAAATACATCGCTATTGACCCTGCCATCGAAACCAATGACAACGCTTGCCTTTGAGTTTTGCTTTAGTAGATAGTTTCCAAGACCTGCTGCTGTCTGTGCAACAAGAACTCTGTTCATGCGGTTAGGGCCTGCACCGAGTTCTCCTCGAAGACCTGCTGTGCCGAACTCTAGACGAGTGTGGAATCTACTTGTCAGACCCGATACGTCATTCGTATCAATCAGTTCTTGTAATTCAGCTCTTGTTTCAGGGTCAGGATCTTGGCTAAGCCAAGCTAGAGCCTGGTCCTTTAGTTCTTGTGAAGACATCTTTAGAGTTTGGCAACAATCGAAGCTAGGAGAGCGCTGATGCGAGGCTCTGCTTCCTTACCTGCTTCTAGAACTTCTTTGTGGCTAAGAGGGCTATCGCTGATTCCAGCAGCCAAGTTAGTTGAAAGAGATAGTCCAAGAACTTCTAGTCCTGATTGACGTGCAGCGATAGCTTCAAGAGCTGTGGACATACCTACGATGTGTGCTCCCATAGCCTTAGCCATTTGAACTTCAGCAGGAGTTTCATAGTGAGGTCCGCGGAACTGCATGTAGACACCTTCATCTAAGGATGCATCAACTGTTCTAGCAATGTCTCTTAGACGAAGTGAATAGAGATCTGTAAGGTCAACAAAGTTAGCTCCTTCAATAGGGCTAGCTGAAGTGAAGTTTATGTGGTCACTGATTAGTACCGGTGTGCCAGGCTTCCAAGAAGTCTTGATACCACCAGCACCATTAGTCAAGATCATGGTCTTCACTCCAGCAGCAGCTGCAGTTCTAACTCCATGAACAACTCTTCTAACTCCGTGCCCTTCGTAGTAGTGAGTTCTAGCTCCTAGAACTAGAGCATGCTTACCTGATGGCAAAAGGATTGAGCGAATAGTTGAAACGTGTCCAACAACTTCAGATCTTGTAAAGCCAGGAATCTCAGAAGCATCAATGGTTGAAACAGTTTCACCAATAAGGTCAGCTGCCTTTGCCCATCCTGAACCCAGGGTCAGAGCTATATGGTGTTGGGCTACACCAGACTTCTCAGCTATAACTTGGGCTGCGTGTTGGGCTATTTGGAATGGATCCGCCTTTGGATCATCTAATCGATTGCTCATACGGCAAGTCTAATCTTCATATCTTCCACACGATTAGGCGAGGAGTAATCTGCAGCAAATAAGGCACTATCTCGTCCTTATTGGCGCAGTCGCAGGTTCTCTATCGCTAATTAGGGCTTGAAGCAAGGGCCGGCTTTATGAGACCTTCTTAATCCAATACCTTCGCCATAATGCACCTTCATATTCAACTTTGTTTTCTAAAACTCCACCGTGCGACTGGATGACTTGGATTGAACCCACGTTGTCATCACGGCAGGTGACTAGGACGTCTGTAATTCCTAGTTGATTTATATAGGTGAGTGACTGCTTCATGATTTCGGTTGCGTATCCCTGTCGGCGAAAGCTCGGCCTTACGCCATATCCGATGTGGCCAACGACCCTAAACAGGAAGTCGTTTAGCTCATGACGAATAGAAGTTCTGCCAACGAGTTCGCCATCAATCTCAGCAATCAGAAATGTTGCAGGGACTCGCCCTTCAGGCAAATTCGTTCCAGTAAATTGATTGTCGAGAATCTCAAGATATTCAGCCCACTCCATACCCTGTGTGTAACCAAGAAGGAATTCAAAGTTATCCATGGCAAGTTCTGAATGTGCTTGCAGAGCCTGTGCTTCATCTGCCAATGTCAGAGGTCTAAGTTTCATGCAACTATCTAAACACTTGGGTCAGATTTCATGTGTGACAATCTTCAATTTGAAGCGTCGTTTTTTATGGAGGCTACTCTTCAAACTCAATAAGCATGGTGCCAGCAGGAACTGTTGCACCTACCGCTACGTGAATCTTTTTGATAACAACGTCTTTAGCTGCGTTCTGAGGGGATTCCATCTTCATGGCTTCAAGGACTAGAAGTTGTTGACCTGCTGCTACCTTGTCACCTTCAGCAACAGCAATCTTTACTACTGTTGCCTGCATTTGGGCAGTTAGGTGCTTGCCTGAATCAACCTGAACGTCTGTGTGTGCCTTGCGCTTAGGAGCGTGGGCAGCTGGCTTGGATCCACCATTTAGGAATAGTTGCTTAGGAAGGCTGACTTCAATTCGCTTGCCATCAATTTCAACAACAACGCTGTTTCTAGCAGGTGCTTGTGATCCTGATTGAGCAACACCTGACCATGGCTCAATGTCGTTGTTCCATTCAGTTTCAATCCATCTGGTGTAGATACCGAACTTACCGTTTGAACCAATAAAGGCTGGGTCGTTCACAATCTTGCGGTGGAAAGGAATAACTGTTGGCATACCTTCGATGTGTAGTTCAGCTAGTGCTCTTCTAGATCTCTCGAGTGCTTCTTCACGAGTAGAACCAGTAACGATTAGCTTTGCAATCATTGAATCGAATGAACCACTGATTTCTGATCCTGCTTCAACACCGGTGTCGATACGAACACCAGGTCCACCTGGAACCTTGAAGGTGTGGATTGAACCAGGTGCTGGCATAAAGTTTCTGCCAGCATCTTCACCATTGATTCGGAATTCAAATGAGTGACCAGTTACAACTGGGTCACCATATTCAAGCTTGCCGCCTTCAGCAATTCTGAACTGTTCACGAACTAGGTCAAGACCAGTAACTTCTTCGGAGACTGGGTGCTCAACCTGAAGACGAGTGTTCACCTCAAGGAATGAGATGGTTCCATCTTGAGCAACTAGGAACTCACAGGTTCCTGCACCTTGGTAACCAACTTCTTTCAAGATTGCTTTAGAAGACTCGTAAAGTCTCTTAATCTGATCATCAGTTAGGAATGGAGCCGGAGCTTCTTCAACAAGCTTCTGGTGTCTTCTCTGAAGAGAACAGTCTCTAGTCGAAACAACAACTACGTTTCCGTAGGCATCTGCAAGACATTGGGTCTCAACGTGGCGTGGCTTTTCTAGATACTTCTCAACGAAGCATTCGCCTCTACCAAAAGCAGCAACTGCTTCACGAGTTGCTGATTCGAAAGCTTCTGCTACTTCCTTCTTCTCGTAAACAACTTTGATTCCACGACCACCGCCACCGTAGGCAGCCTTAATAGCAATTGGTAGTCCGTGCTTAGCTACGAACTCTAGAACTTCTTCAGCACCTGTTACAGGGTTTAGTGTTCCAGGAGCTAGCGGTGCTCCAACTTTTTCAGCAACGTGACGAGCAGAAACCTTGTCACCTAGTTGATCGATTGCCTTAGGAGATGGGCCAATCCAAATGATGCCCGCATCAATTACTGCTTGGGCAAAGCTTGCGTTCTCGGCAAGGAATCCATAGCCAGGGTGAATGGCGTTAGCACCTGATCGCTTAGCGATAGAGAGAATCTTGTCGATGACAAGGTAGGTGTCAGCACTGGTTAGACCATTTAGTGCATAAGACTCATCGGCCATGCGGCTATGCATAGAGTCTCGGTCTTGGTCGGCATAGATTGCAACTGTCGCGATTCCGGCATCTTTAGCTGCTCGAATGATGCGGACGGCAATCTCACCGCGGTTAGCAACGAGGACCTTGGTTATCTTGGCTGATTTTGAGGCAGTCATAAGACTCAAGCCTACCTATTTAGAGCTCCAAAGGCTTGGGTAATCTACCCCAAGCTTGATGCAAAGCTCCCTGAGGGTAGGCAAACTAAGGCCAACAACGGTATGGGAATCACCCTCAATAGCCCTAATAAAGGCCCCTCCAAAGCCATCAATGGTGAATGCACCAGCTACTTTCAGGGGTTCTCCGGTCCCCACATAGGCCAAAACTTCCGAATCTGAGAGGTCTGCGAAGTGAACCGTGGTGTTTGTGGCCTGACCAACAGCCTTAGGAGAAGGGGAATTCTCTCTGTTATCGATAAGCCAATGGCCTGTGTATAGCCTGCCTGAGCGACCCCTCATACTCTTCCAGCGCTCTATGGCTACCTCTGGTTCATGGGGCTTGCCTAGAGATTCACCGTCTAGATCCAGAGAACTGTCACAACCAATGATGAGAGCTCCTTGAGCTTCTGGGTGATTGAGCACTGCTTCTGCTTTAGCTTTAGCAAGTAGGAGGACCATGTCTTGAGTATTGGAGATCTCTCCTGCTTCAAGGGCTACTTGGGTAACTAGTTCTTCATCTACTCCTGGAGAGATGGTCGCAGGGTCAATGCCGCCATCTCGAAGAAGTCGAAGACGAGCAGGGGAAGTAGAAGCTAGGACAAGTTTGGTCACAGGACCAGACTACCGAAGCAGGTGTGAAACACTTGTGTAGTGAATAAAACAACTAATTGGCTAGACCAGGTAATAGAACTCGATATCGAGAAGGTCGCCCATGGCGGCATCTTCGTTGCAAGACACGAAGGCAGGGTTGTTTTTGTATCTCACGTGTTGCCTGGTGAAAAGGTAAAAGCCAGAGTTTATGAAGATAAGGGTGGCTCATTCTGTAGAGCTGAACCAACCGAGATTCTTGTTGCTTCCCCAGATCGAGTAAAGCACTTTTGGAAAAATGCTGAACAAGCCGGTGGAGCAGAGTTTGGACACATCAAACTTTCTCGTCAACGTGAACTGAAAGCAGATGTTCTATCTGAAGCACTGCAGAGATTTGCTGGTATTGAAATGCGAGTTCCGGTTCTAGCTGCTCCTGGTGATGATGAAAACAATGGCTTGGGATACAGAACCCGTATCCAGCTTCATGTGAATGAAGATGGTGATGTTGGCCCATATAGAGAACGAAGCCACGAAGTTGTTCGAGTAAAGACCTTGCCTTTGGCTGTTCCTGAAATTCAAGAACTAGGACTGCATCTAAAGAATTGGCAAGATGTTAAAAAGATTGAAATAGCCGCATCTAGTACTGGTCAGATTCAATACACCGTAGATAAGAAACTAAAGGGTGAAGAGAAGTTCCTGGAACGTGCAGGAGGTCGAACATTTAGATTGTCAGCCGGTGCTTTCTGGCAGGTTCACAAAGAAGCAGCTAACGTTCTTGCTAAAGAAATAGTACTTCTAGCTAAAGCTAAAAACTTTGATAAGAATGCTCAGAACTATGACCTCTACGGTGGTGTTGGATTATTCAGCGGTGCTCTAGCTGCAGCTTTCGGACTAGATCTACAAATCACAACTGTTGAAGCAAGCAAGAGTGCAGCTGAAGATGCTAGAAGAAACTTGATTGACATCAAGGGAGCTAAATCAGTTGCAACCCCAGTGGAGCGATTCCTGGATGAGTTAGCTTCACACGGAAAACTAAAGCCAAACAGCACAGTCATTATTGACCCACCAAGATCAGGTGCTGGAAAGCATGTGATTGAGAGACTACTTACTCTTTCTCCGGATCACCTGATTTATGTTGCCTGCGACCCGATCGCTGTTGCTAGAGATCTTGCTCCGCTAACTGAGGGTGGCTACAAGATTGCAAGCATCAAGGCCTTTGACCTCTTCCCACACACCCATCACTTTGAAACTGTGGTGAGCCTAGTTCGATGAGTTCAAGCCAAAGCCCAATCACTATTGCAATCGTGGATGACCACGATTCAGTAAGGCTTGGCGTTAAAGCAGGAGCACAAGAGGCTGGCTATGTGGTTCTTGACCATGCTGATTCAGTTGAAGCGTTGTTAGCCAAGTTACAAGAACCACCGATGGTGGTTGTTCTAGATCTTTCTCTGGCTGATGGTTCAACTCCGGCAAGCAATGTGAAGACGCTTGTTGAGTATGGAACCAAGGTTCTGATTTACTCGATTGCTGATAACAAAGACAAAGTCAATGAAGCTCTACGTGAAGGTGCTGAAGGTCTTGTAGCTAAGGGCCAAGACATGAGCTACCTGTTTGAAGCAATCAGGCTAAGCGCTAACGGAATTACCATCAACACAACTGAAACAGTTGCAGCTATCGATAATGACGTTTCTTTCAGAGCAAATCTTTCTGAAAGAGAATTACAAGTTGTAAAGCTTTATGCCTCAGGTATGACTCTAAAGAGCGTCGCCTATGAACTCTCCTTGAGTAAATACACAGTCAAAGAACACATCGACAGAGCTCGTGATAAGTATTCAAAAGTTGGAAGACCTGTCACGGGTAAATCAGAGTTACTAATCAGACTCATCGAAGACGGTCTATTCGGGGAAGATCTCATCTAATGCCTATATCAGCGACAGTTGCTAGGGCTCGTGTTGATCGCCTAATTGGGCGAACATTCGCAGCTGGTGCTATCGCTCTGAGTATTGAGAGTGGGCTGAACTTCTATGGTCAGCTCAAGTATCTGAATCAACCATTTGCCTGGGCCTTGACCATTGTCCTTTGGAGCACCACTATCGCTTTTGCTTATTCATTCTGGTTTGGTAAGGCGAACTACCTATTTCTTAGAATCCATGCTCTCTACATGGTGGTCATGGTTCTTAGCTGGCCTTTTGTTCTTAACTCGGATGTTCCACAGGATGGCTCTTTCTATCCTTGGATTTGGTGGGGGATAGACACCGGTTGGATTGCGGTAGCTCTAAGTTTTGGCTGGCGCTTTGCTCTGGTTTACTATGTCTCTCTCATCGGTCTGGTGCAATATATGTTTTCACTTCCGATGGGTGGTTCACATTCGGGAATCACTATTGTCACCGACAGTTTCTACACATTCCTTACCAATGCCTCAATCTCTGTTATTGCCCTAATGATTAGAGAAGCAGCCAATAGATCAGATCAAGCCAACTCAGAAGCTATTCGAGCGGAAGTTCAGCAGGCGGAAGCAGAAGCAAAAGCTAAAGAGAGACTGCGTCTAGATGGTCTAATTCACGACAGTGTATTAACGGCACTAATAAGTGCAACCCAGGCCAAGAATGTTGAAGAAGCAAAGGCTAGCGCTGAACTTGCTGGCAGTGCACTCAGAAAACTTTCTGAAGTTCAAAGAGGGGACATGACCCAAGCCCCTGTTTACTGCAGCGAACTCTTTGACTCCATTATTTTGGCTGCTGAACGTATAGATCCAAAGATCAAATCCAAGAAGAATTGCAGAACTAGTATTTCCGTGGACGCAGAGACTGTGTCTGCTCTTACCGAGGCAACCATTCAAGCCATCCATAACTCCCTAATGCACGCAGGCCCTAACGCATCCAGAGAGCTAAGTCTTAAATCCAGCAAAGCTGGAATCAAGATAGTGATTTTGGATAACGGCAAGGGCTTTAGGATGAGCCAAGTTAATCGAAGCCGAATGGGAATCAAGGTTTCAATTATCGGTCGCATGGAGGCGGTTGGCGGATCAGCTCACGTAGTGTCACAGCCAAGACAGGGCACAACCGTTGTCTTGGAGTGGAGCAAGAAATGATTTCAATCAATCGAACTATTGCCTCGCTACTTCCTTACGTCTATGCACTGTATCTGCCGATTCAATCCATATTCTTACCTGGCTTTGCCTCACGTTATCTAGAGATAATCGCTCTGGTTATTTACGTGTACGCGGCCACTGCCACGCTAATTTTCTTCCGAGGATTACAACTGCCTCGCTGGCAAGCGTTTTTCAACCTAGGTGCCGCATTTGCACTTCCAACACTGGTCATCACTCAGAGACAGTTAATCGATGATCACAGTATTGGCGCTTGGGTAGTGATGGGTACTGCTTTGGTGTTAACAGCAACAGCGGTTAGACAGCAGGCCCGATTAGCTTTGATTGGTCTTGCAGTTCTGCTATCGGTTCTGATTATTGAATATGGCCAAGCGGCAATAGCAACCGCAGGTTTAGCTGGCGCACTCGTGTTCGTTCTAGCAGGTCTTGCTGTTTCTCGAGGTATCGCTAGAGCTACTCGTGAATCAGAGAAGTTCAGAGCAAAGGAAATTGAAACCCGCACAAAGATCGCTGAGTTGGAAGCTGCCTCTCGTGAACGTCAACAACAATTATCTCAAGTGTTAGGAACAGCAGTTCCGCTGCTATCAGTTATTAAAGATTCGCAAGGTCCACTTAATGAAGACCTTAGACAATCAGCAAAGTTAGTGGAAGCAACACTTAGAGATAACCTTCGAGGTCGAGAACTACTAAATAGAGCCATGAGCAATGAGGTTCAGAGACTTAGAAACCTTGGGGTAGAAGTTCTTATTCTTGATGAAGGTGGAACTCAGTCTCTCTCTGCTAAAGAAAGAGACGAACTACTGAGTAGAGCTGTTGATTCTCTGCAAGTAGTTACCCAAGGTCGAGTAACCATTAGAAGCCCTAAGGGTGAAGATTTTAGATTGACAGTTGTTGCAACCATTCCTGGTCAGGCTCAACCGGTTCTTTCGCTTCGTCTTTAAACCCCAACGGGCCTGGGCTCTACTTACGTAGAACCTGGCCCGTCCCCTGGTGGTGATTTCTCAGACCCCTTAGATCTAGCTGTCGTCACCTAATGAAAAACTATTTCCATTGGGATAAATATTGTGGAAATCGGGCTCTTATTTAAGTCCCCATTTAAGGGGACACCTTAAAGTAGAAACCCCCTTCAATGAAGGGGGTTTCGGACCGTCGTTTGCTATCCCAGCAACGCTGTTTCTAGTGTATCTAATCCAACGCTTCCCAAGTTCAGTGCTTTCATGTGGAAGTCCTTGATGTTGAAGTTAGCTCCTTGGCGAACTTTGTATTCATCACGGATGTTCTCCCAGATTCTCTGACCAATCTTGTATGAAGGAGCCTGTCCAGGCCAACCGAAGTAACGGTGCACTTCGAAGTTGATGAACTGCTCACTCATGTTGACGTTCCTGCTCATGAAATCAAGGGCGTAGTCAAAGTCCCACTTGCCAGTGCCATCAAGTCTTGGCTTGCCTAGGTGAACACCGATGTCTAGAACCACACGAGCAGCACGCATGCGCTGACCATCTAGCATGCCAAGGCGGTCACCTGGATCATCTAGGAAACCAAGTTCTTGCATTAGACGCTCAGCGTATAGAGCCCAACCTTCACCGTGACCTGAAGACCATGAAGCAAGACGACGCCAAGAGTTCAGCTCAGCCTTGTTATAAACCTTCTGAGCAATCTGAAGGTGGTGTCCTGGAACACCTTCGTGATACACAGTTGTTGTTTCTCTCCAAGTATCAAACTCGGTAACTCCAACTGGCACTGACCACCACATTCTTCCCGGTCTTGAGAAGTCATCGGTAGGGCTGGTGTAGTAGATACCACCGTGTTGAGTAGGTGCAATCATGCACTCAAGTTTTCTCAGTGGCTCAGCAATATCGAAGTGAGTACCACTTAGTTTCTCGATTGCTGCATCGCTTAGCTTCTGCATCCAACGCTGAAGTTCATCAGTGCCGTGAAGCTTGCGTGAAGGATCGTTATCAAGAACCTCAATAGCTTCCTGCACTGTTGCACCCGGCTTGATTTCATTTGCAACTGCATTCTGTTCAGCAACCACTCGTGCTAGTTCTTCGATACCCCACTCATAGGTCTCATCAAGATCAACTTTTTTGCCTAGGAATCTAGCGCTTAGCAATTGGTAGCGGTCGCGACCAATAGCATCTTCCTTGTTTCCTGCAGGTAGTAATTCATTCTTGAAGAAGTCAACAAGCTTTGCATATCCTGCAGTTGCGGCTTCAGCAGAAGACTCAAGTTCTGCTTTAAGAGATGCAGGTAGTTCACCAGATTCAGGTGCTGCATTCTTAGCGAACTTTCTGAAGAAACCATCAGCAGCCAAAAGCTGTTCTGCCTGAGTGGTTGCTAGAACTATCTGACGAATGGCAGGAGTGTCTTTTGCTTCGATACCTTGACGAAGAGTTTCGATGTAGCCATCGATTGCACCATCAACAGCCTTCATTCGCTTTGAGATGTTTGACCAGTTCTCTTCTGTTGCTGTTGGAGATAGGTCAAAGATGTCTCTAATGCCTTGAGCATTAGACGCAATTGGGTTTAGGTCTCTGTTGCCTAGACCTGAATCATAAATTTCTCCGCTTAGTTTCAGAGTTGAAGTCATCGCTAGCTTGGTTACCTTGTCCACATCATCGCGAACTTCAGTTGCCTCAACTTTGGCAAGCATTTCTTTTTCAAGCTTGTTGTAGTTAGCAGCAGCTTCTGGGCTGGTGTCTTCTAGTCTGTCTTCGCCAACTTTGAAACCTGCGTAGGTAGCAAATTCAGGACTTAGATCAACAAGGGTCTTTACCCAATCTTCCGCTAACAGGTCTAACTTGGATGGTTCACGGGTCATCTTGGTACCTTTCGGGTAGGCGAAATTACTAAGGACAAATCTAGTCCTGTTTTAGGGAGTTATTAGTCGAGCCCTGGTCGATACTGGGCTCGCCACTGGCCAAAGCCAGGGGTCAGATCATTTCTAAACATTGAGTTGTTTCTGTTCCAAGAAGACGCAGCTTTCTTGACCTTCTTCTTACCCTCAGTCACCTGCTCAGCATGAGCTGCCTCCAAGATGGCAACAACCGCAGCCAATTCCTCTGGAGTAGGGCTACCAGCAAGCACCTTGATGGTTTCAGAAATAGGCTCTGGGTTTATCACAGTGGAATGTTTCCATGCTTCTTAGGAGGAGTAGTTGCACGCTTAGTCTTCAGAGCAGCTAGGGCTTTGATAACGCTGATACGAGTAGCAGCAGGCTCAATGATTCCATCTAGCTCACCTCGTTCTGCTGCAAGGTAAGGACTAGCAACGTTGTAGGTGTATTCAGCAGCTAGTTGAGCTCTTACCTTCTTAACATCCTCGCCAGCTTCTTCAGCTGCCTTGATCTTGTCGCGGAACAAGATGTTTACAGCACCCTGTCCACCCATAACTGCAATCTCAGCAGTTGGCCATGCAAGGTTGATATCTGCCCCAAGTTGCTTAGAGCCCATAACAATGTATGCACCTCCGTAAGCCTTACGAGTAATAACAGTTACTAGAGGAACAGTTGCTTCCGCATATGCATAAAGCAACTTCGCTCCACGACGGATAACACCAGCCCATTCCTGATCTGCTCCTGGAAGATATCCTGGAACGTCAACAAGGGTTAGCACTGGAATTGAGAATGCGTCAGCGAATCTTACAAAGCGAGCAGCCTTTTCAGCAGCATCAATGTTTAGAGTTCCAGCAAGAGCACTTGGCTGGTTGGCAACGATAGCGATTGACTGTCCAGCAACTCGAGCAAAACCAATCAGGATGTTAGGGGCGAATAGCGGCTGCACCTCTAGGAACTGGTTGTCATCAACGATTGACTCAATAACTTTGATCATTGAGTAAGGCTGGTTAGGTGAATCCGGAATGATGGTGTTCAGTTCACGGTCTTCATCAGTAATCTCTAGAGCTTCTTCACTCTCGTAGTGAATAGGTTCACTCAAGTTGTTTTCTGGAAGGAAGCTTAGAAGTGTTCTTGCATAATCCAAAGCATCGTCTTCATCGCTTGCTAGATAGTGAGCAACACCTGAAGTTTTGTTGTGGGCAAGAGCTCCACCAAGTTCTTCCATCTCAACTACTTCACCAGTCACGGTCTTAATAACATCAGGACCGGTAACAAACATGTTTGAAGTCTTATCAACCATGATCACAAAGTCAGTTAGTGCAGGACCATAAACAGCACCACCGGCAGCAGGACCCATGATGATAGAAATCTGAGGGATAACACCAGATGCCATGGTGTGACGCTTGAAGATTTCACCGTATTTACCAAGAGCGATAACACCCTCTTGAATACGAGCACCACCTGAATCAAGAATTCCAATTAGAGGAACTCCGGTTGAGATAGCTAGGTCCATAATCTTGATGATCTTGTTTCCAGCTGCTTCACCAAGGGAACCACCAAAGATTGTGAAGTCTTGAGAAAAGAGAGCAACCTGGCGACCACCGATAGTGCCGATACCGGTAACTACAGAGTCACCGTAAGGACGGTTCTTGTCCATGCCGAAAGCTGTTGAGCGGTGTCTAACAAACTCATCCATTTCAACGAATGACCCTGGGTCAAGTAGCAGCTCAATACGCTCACGAGCAGTCTTCTTGCCTTTAGCGTGCTGCTTAGCGATAGCGGCTTCACCGCTTGCCTGAACAGCTTCGTGGTAGCGGTTACGTAGGTCTTCGATCTTGCCTGCAGTAGTAGAAAGGTCAGGCGTATTCTTCTCGGTCAAAGCTTGTCTCCAATTTTTTCTTGTGCAGAGGTTCTCTGGCTCAACTGCAACTCTATCCAAGACGTGTCGGTTGGAGGGTCTAACCTAGATGCTATGGAACTAAAACTCAGTAGCGAATTTGCCTCCAGAATTGAGTATTTACCTGAAACAGGCTCTACAAACAGTGATTTACTTACCTTTGCAGTAAGTAAACCTGAATTATGGACTGATTTTTCAGTTCTTGTTACAGATAACCAGGTTGCAGGCCGAGGAAGACTCGACAGGCAGTGGATTGCCCAGCCTGGAGCAGGACTAGCCGTTTCGGTATTGCTAAGACCAACAACGTTTGGAATGGCTAGCTTTGGCTGGCTACCTCTTCTAGCAGGACTTGCTATGAAGATTGCTGTTTCCTCTCTTATTGACCAAACTCCGGTGCGCATCAAATGGCCGAATGATGTTTTGGTAGCAGGGGAGAAGATCGCGGGGTTATTGGCTGAGGTTCTGCCATCTGGGGATGGAGTAGTCATCGGAGCGGGCCTGAATCTAAAGCAGAGTAAAGCGGAGTTGCCTATTGAAAATGCAACTTCACTCAAATTGAATGGGGTTGAAAACTTTGAACTAGATGATGTCCTCGTTCGATACCTTGCCTCCTTCAAAAGACTCTATGAAGAGTTTTCTGATGCAGCTGGGGATGCCGAGAGCTCTGGCTTAAGACAAGCGGTGCAAGAATCTACATCCACTATTGGAACTAGCGTCAAAGTGCTTTTGCCTGACGGCACTGATTTCTCGGGCAAAGCAGTAGGTCTCGATGCCACAGGTCGTCTTTTGGTAGCCATGTCAGATCCACTTGAGATTCGTGCCGTTGCAGCGGGCGACATTCAACACTTGCGACAATAGTTAGATGTCCTCAACACAGTCCTTCGAAGAGCAGAGTTTTGTTCTACTCAGAAGACATGGGGCAGCACTGATTTACCCAGTAGTTTTCCTATTTTTAGATGGGGCCTTGTTCTTCTTTGTAGATTCGAAGCTAACCGAGATCTGGCAACATCAGGTCCTTCTAGGTTTGGTTTTAGTAATAGGTCTTGTTCTCTGGTTCATTCCATCACTCAAGTTCTTCACTAATAGATATGAACTAACTAGCACTCGAGTGGTAGCCCACTCAGGACTCTTTGGAACTAATACCCAAGAAGCTGCTTGGGGAGAAATTACGGGTGTGAGCATATCCAGGGGAGTAAGTGCCTGGCTTCAAGGAGCGGGAGATGTGCGACTTCATCGTGAGTTTGGGCAAGACCTCGTTCTTGCCCGTGTTCCAAAGGCAAAAAAGCTTTCTAAAGAAATTGAGCAATTTCTTGCGAAAAGATCTCGAACACAGGGCAAGAGATAATAAAGCGTGGCTAAATCAATAGGAGTAATCGGTGGCGGGCAACTAGCCCGAATGATGATTGCACCTGCAAAGGCTCTTGGCCTTGAAATCAAGGTATTAGCCGAGGCTGAAGATAGCCCAGCTAAACAGGCAGCAACCCAAGTCGGTGATTACAACCAACTAGAAATAGTTCGCGAGTTCGCTAAAACAGTTGATGTAATCACTTTTGATCATGAGCATGTTCCTCTCAGTGTTCTTGAGACTCTGGAGTCCGAAGGGGTTGTAGTCGAACCTTCTTCAAAGGCATTACGTTTTGCACAAAACAAATTAGACATGAGAGCAAAACTTACTGAGCTTGGTGTTCCATGTCCTGCTTGGGCAAAGGTGACTAACGCGTCAGAACTAGATGAATTCATTCAAGCTCACGGTGGCGTTGCAATACTCAAGACTCCTACCGGCGGTTATGACGGTAAAGG
>Ga0208788_1000082_pt1 | contig 48534 bp, 38 predicted proteins | sample Wag4_2014_7_11_3_FD_187363 | JGI IMG/M metagenome (GOLD analysis project Ga0208788, IMG submission 187363) | Fresh water mixed with fracking chemicals microbial communities from Ohio, USA - Utica-2 Time Series FC 2014_7_11 (SPAdes) (version 2) ... | reverse complement strand
ATTTCAACCCCAGTAGATCTAATTCGCGTTGATCTAGCGTGGCAATTGCGGCGTTTGCGATTACTTTATAAAAGAACTTACCTGCTCCCCCAAATGGTGGATTTAAAATAAATCGAACTACTTCATCTGTTCGTTCAACATGTGCCAAATCATGTGCTCTGAAATCATCCAGAGTTGCTTCTAGCTCTGCAACTGACATAGGTGCGTTGGTTAACCCAAGAGGAATTGCACTCTTGCTCCATTCGGCAACATAAGCATCGGCACCTTTATCAATGGGGTATCCAAGTGCAAGATGGGCTTTGAGAAATGAATCGGTAAAAGCACAATGTACCCACAGCAAAAAGCGGGAATCTTTCGCTTTGTAACTTTGTTCATGACCTTCCTTGTCAGTAAAACTACCTTTCACATGATCATGCATGGCGTTAACGCGCGCTGCTTCGCGTGCAATTACCTCTTCTGCAGCAAAGGTTGTGACCGTTAACCAACGTGTCGTACCCGCCAAACGTCCTAAAGGATCTGTTTCATATCGTGAGTGCTCAGCAACACCAGAAAGTGGGGCAGGATGCGCAGCCTGCAAAAGTAATGCTCGAACTCCCCCAACTAATGTTGCGATGGTTCCATGCGCCTGCCACACAGCACTGTTCGGACCAAATAATCCTTCTCCGGAGCCTTCACCGATTGTCATTACCCAATCAGGGCGGCCATCACGTGATCCGGAAACATTTTCGCGAAACTTGTCCGCTAAAGGTTTAGTCAATGGAAATTTATGGAGTGCGAACACGTAGCAATGCTATGCAATAGATAAATGCTTCGCCAATCGAACAACGCAGACCAATAGTTAGGAATGCTTTGAGCGTTCCAAACAATCCAAAGTGCCATTTGCTGTGTGAACTGCTTTTTGCCAGGCCAATTCACGCCCCCATCGAGTGAAAGCAATTTTAGGGCGACGCAACGAAGTCGAATTGGTCGTTAACTTGGCGACCGATCCTTCCAATAAACGCTCTTGTTCGTCCGGTTCTCCTACTCGGATCTTCCAACCTTTGGATTCATATTTCTTAACTTCAATAAAACAATTCTCAGGAATCCAAATTGTGGCAAATCCTCTTTTCACAATTAAGGGGTAGGCGAGAATTTCAAGAATTGGCAACCTTGCTAAAACGCGAATCCAAGTTGGACACTTCCAAAATTCGTATTTCGCAAAAGTTTCATCGGGAATATCGTTCCAGCCTAAGACGGACATTTCGCCTCCCTTCATTAACACTTTACAGATCTATAAACTCTCGTGATCGCTCTACTGCCATTTGCGCTTGAATGCACCGACATAACAATGTACCCGATAGGTGACTGGCCTGGCTTCCATTTACACGGCATGGAAACAGAAAGCCGAACTCTCCCAAGACCTGACTTACTCTCAGTAACCGACTCAGTGAAAATTAGCCATCCAGGTCTAGTGAGTGTTGTTCTAATTTCTACCATCTGACCAGGGCAAACTGTTTCTGCAACAACATTTACTCTTCCAGGCTGGTGTTTCGATTTGTGGGGATAATCGGTTCGACCTGAACAATCATCGGGGAGATTCACTCTGGAATCGGTAAAGCTCCGATTTACAAATGCATTAATCCTTGGCGGATCCCCATTTATAGGAATAACTTGACTACCAATACCTGTAGTGGCAACTAGGTCAATTGCTACAAGCATTTTACTTCGCTTCATAATCCACTCCATTGTTGAATGATTTAGGAAGCATCAATTCGATATTGGACACAACCTAATAATTGTGGACAACTAGAGAAATGAAATAGGGGAATCCCCTTTGGACCAGAAACAACTCAAACTTAAGAGCCGAAGTTGGTTTTCTTATAGGGCTTACCTTTTTGGTCGTAGGTGATCCATACACCTACTTGCTTTCCATTCTTAAATGATCCTGAGCGCATAATCACGCCATCTTTGCGAAACCATTTCCAATCTCCATGAAGTTTGTCAGCCTTCATCTTTCCAACAGCTTTTAGAACACCATTTCCATAAAACTCTAAATACTCGCCTGTGCGCTTTGGATAGCTCGCATTTATCTGACTAATGCGCGCCTTAATAATCTTCTTGAGTAGAGGCTTCGGAAATCTCTTGTCGACAGAAAAATGAATAGAGCCTTTGGTTTGTTCATATCCAGCCAGCTCCTTTTCAAGCAACATGTTTGTTGAACCGCTGTATGGAAACAAACTGTTGTGCTTCTTGTACCCATCAAAACCAATGATGGCCACGCCTTCGATAAGAAAGGTAGGTATTCCGTACTTGATTACCTGAGTAGCTGTCGGAAGCTCTGATGTAATCATTTCTCGTAGGTCATTAAGAATCTGACGTTGACCGATTTCGAAGTTCTTCAGGTGTTTATCTACTAACTCCTTGCTCATGCAGAAATAACTCCTGTTCCCAACAGGATGAGAATCAAAGTTCCAAGAGCGATTCGGTAAATGATGAAGGGCATGAAGCTGTTTGTAGATACAAATTTAAGCAGCCACGCGATAACGAGGTACCCAACTACAAAGGCAATACCTGTGGCAGCAGCGGTCTCTGCCAACGAAAAGACATTTGAATTATCAGATGATGAAAGCGCTCCCTGAAGTTGATAGAAACCACTTCCAAAGACTGCGGGTAGCGCTAACAGGAATGAGTAGCGAAGTGCGGCTTCGCGCTTGTATCCGAGGAAGCGACCCATAGCGATCGTTGCACCTGAACGAGATACACCTGGCATTAGCGCCAAAGCTTGAGCTGCTCCATACAAAACTCCGTCGCGATTGCTGAGTTGTTCTAAAGTTCGCTCGCGTTTTCCATATGTATCTGCCAATCCAAGAATCACGCCAAAGACAATCAAGGTTGTTGCAATAAGCCAGAGTGATCGAAGATTGTTTTCAATGATGTCACTGCCCAGATAACCAAGAACAACAATTGGAATTGTTCCAATGACGATCAGCCAACCCATTTGAGCTTGTGATTTAGCTTCACCGACTAGCTCTTTGCGTTGCACTGCTTGACCAAACCAGGAACGAAGTATTGCTGCGATGTCTTTTCTGAAATACAGAAGTACCGCTAACTCTGTTCCTATTTGGGTGATTGCGGTGAATCGAGCACCAGGATCCTTTGCGCCATCAAGGAACTCTCCAAAGATACGAATGTGGGCACTTGAAGAGATTGGCAAGAATTCGGTGAGACCTTGAACAATTCCAAGAAATATCGCTTCGATCATCTCGCCCTCCAATCAACACCTAGAGGGCAATAGTAACGAGCAAACACCAATTAATCATCGAAAGGTATATTTCAGTTATGAATGCCAGTCTCGCACTCGAGGAACTAAAGGGTTACGGGAAGAAAAGCAGGGTAAGTGACCTCGCTCGTTTCTATAAAACTGGCCCAGGTGAATATGCTGAAGGCGATCTGTTTCTTGGTGGAACTGTTCCTCAGACTAGATCAGTTGCAAACTCCTACAAGAAATTGGGGCTTGCTGAAGTTCAAAAACTGTTTAACTCCCCTTTTCATGAGGCACGTTTGTGCGCCGCAATAATTCTCAACCTTCAATTCAAGGCCACAAAATCTTCTGAAGAACGTAAGAAGATTTTCGATTTCTATCTTAAGCAGGTGCGTGCTGAAAGAATCAACAACTGGGACATTGTGGATGTTTCAGCGCCATGGATGGGTGTGTACCTGTTGGAAGTTGACGATCCAATTCCACTTTTGATGAAGTTTTCAAAATCAAAATCTCTTTGGCAACGACGCATCTCGATCATTCTCACATTCGCGTTGATCCGTGCTGGTGATCTCGAGCCAACAATCATCATTTCGGAAGCATTACTCAAAGATAAAGAAGATCTGATTCATAAGGCGGTGGGCTGGATGCTCCGTGAGTTGGGCAAAAAAGATGTCAATCTTCTTCGTAGATTCCTTAAACAACATTCACATGAAATGCCACGCACTATGTTGAGATATGCCATCGAGCGCTTACCTGAACCCGAGCGAAAGAGATGGTTAACAGAAAGTAAGAGTTAACCAAGTAAAGGACGAAGTTCAACTTTACGATTACAAGCCTTTGAACCTTCTGCAGCCAGCTGTTGTGCGGTTTCTAAAGAATCTACTTTGATGATCCAGAAACCGCTGAAGTATTCAGCAGATGTGTGATGCGGACCTGGGATTGATATTTGGGCACCTTCTCTTGAATCAAAAACTATTGCCTTATCCGGAGAATCGATTCCGCAGGCGAATAAGCGTTGACCGGCATCCTCAATCTTGTCATTGAAATCATCAATCGCCTTCATCTCTTCAGGCGTATGAGGTGGGCGAGTTTGCGTGTCAATTACAGATATTAAGAAGCGCATACAGAAAGGATACATAAGGTCGTAGAATATTTCCATGCACACATACGAAGATGAAGTCGGTAAGCGTTGGGGAGATACCGAGGCTTACCGACAATCTCAGGCAAAGACCTCTAAGTACTCAAAGGATGATTTTGAGGCTGCCAAAATAGATCAGGAAGCGGCTACCGAATTATTCGTTTACGCATTTGGTAACTCACTACCAATCGACTCCCCTAAGGCTCAAGAAGCCGTGCGTGCCCATAGAGAAGCAATTACCAAGTGGTTTTACGATTGCTCAGTTGAAATGCAAAAGAGTCTTGCCGTTATGTATATCGAAGATCCGAGATTCAAAGAGTATTACGATGGACGCGTGCGAGGACTTGCTCAATATGTCCACGATGCCGTGATGGCCCAGTAATTAACTTTTTTTGACTATTTTGTAAATCGAAAAGAACACTGCCATTACAAGAATCACACCAATTCCTTGCAATCCAGGTGAATCATCAGCCTCCCCGAAAACTAAAGCAACAACTCCAAGGCCCACGCCAAAAACTTGTGCAACTTTCTTTAGCATTATTCAGAATCCTTCTCGTAAGACCAAAGGTCTAAGTCATCTAAATTCACCGGAGTAAATCCCTTTGCTTCAAGAGCGGAGGCTATCTGCGACCTGTGCTCCGTAGCGTGATGAATAGCCTGAGACAAGATTGTTGATCTCCAGCGCTTGACCTGATCACCTTCAGCATTTACAAATTCAAGTTGGATGTCCTCTAGCTTCACGCAATCTAAAAGCATTCCATCAACCTTTGCCGCTTGCTCCTTAAGTCTTGCTAGATCAGCAATAACTTTTACTTCATCAATGCAGGGATCTCCAGGCTGAGTCAGTGCTGGCTTTCCAGAGATTCGAAATGCATAGTGATCAGCGCTATCAACGATGTGATAAATAATCTCGCCTGCAAACCATTCTGGGTTTGTTGCAAACGCCTTTAGCGCTTCCACTGGCAAAGTCTGAAGGTGCTCAATTGTTTTCTGATTTGCCCAGGCCATATGTGCCAATAGGCGATCAAGTGCAATAGTCATGATTTACCTCTAGTCACAGATCCCATAAGGGATTCTAAGGGACCCTGTTTGAATCTGTTAAGCCAAATGGTTGCGAGGTTTGCTAGGAATAGCCATATTCCGAAGGCAAGGATCAATACCTGCCAAGTCTGAAGTTCTTGAAAGAGCCCTAATCCCCAAGAGCTAAAGATCCAAGCGGTTAACACCGATTGGGAGATGTAGATAGTCAGCGACATCTTTCCTGCCGGTTTCATCCATTCAACTAGCTGCGGTTTTTCCTCAACCAACTTTCGAATAACACCAATGTAGAACATAGACATAAGTGGTGCTGCGACAAAAGATCCGAAAAGAGAAATCAAATAAATCGCCTCTGACGGCTCTGGGCTTTGTTCATTTTGAAGCAAGAGAGCTGCTGCAATTATCTGAATCGGAGCGCCTAGGAATAGCCCTGTCTTTATCAACTTATTGTTGTGCTTGGTATCAATTGGTGAAGATAGGAAGTTGGCTCGTGCCAAGCGAAGACCGAGCAAGAAGGCGGCAAATGCCATTCCGCCTTGAAGGAAGACTCCCGTTGAAACGCCGTAAACCCATAACTCTAATCGAGCTGGAATTGCATCTATAAAGGATCCATCTAAGAGAACAGAATCAAGTTTTGTCTCCATCGGAGCTTGAAGGCTTTCTTCTGGGAAATACTTTTCAGCAAGAAACACTGAAATTCCTACAAGCAAAATCAAAGTTGAACTGAAGATATAAACAATGCGGGTCCAGATTTTGATTGTTCGATCTTTTCTAAAAAAGAATAGGGTCAAAAGTAGACCGAATGCTCCGTAAACAAAGATGATGTCTCCATGCCACAAAAATGTAAAATGAAGTGCTCCAAGAGCCATGAGAACAAAGCAGCGTTTAATCCAGCGTGATCGATTAGAACGCTCTCCTCTGATTATGTAGTTAGAGCTGTACCCGAAAAGGAAGGAAAACAATAGATAAAACTTGCCAGCAAATAATGATGCGATTACGAAGGTCGCTGATCCATTTGCAAATCCAAGTGTCCATTCTCCGCGTGCACCTTCAGAGCTACTCAGGCCCATAAATTGAATGTTGACAACCAAGATTCCGAGAAGGGCAAAGCCTCGTAATACATCCGGAGCTATATCTCTTTGCTTCATCTCAATCTCCTAAATCGTTACATCAAAGGCGACCATTGCAACTGCAATAGCTATAGCCCACAGAGTCAAACTCACAATTATCAATACAGATGCACGAAGCGGCCTTACCCCAGCTGTTACTGCAGCTGCTGCCGCAAACTGAGTCCCTATCAAAATTGGGCCAAGGGCTGCCAATCCATAAACTCCATACTTATCAAAGGCCCTGAGAGCTTTTTCCAGTTTAGGAAGTTCGGCAGATTTTCCCTGCTTCACCCTCCTGTTGATCAATCGTTCTCTGATATTTGAAGCAAAGTAAGCAAAGAGAAGAATCGTTATCGAATTTCCGACAACGGCTGCGATCAAAGTTGCTACTGGGTTAAGGCCGACCAGAATTCCTGCGGGAACTACAGCGATAGCCTCCATCCAAGGAATAGCACCAGCGATAAATACCCCAAGTAATCCAAGGTTCTCAATGTCAAGCATTTAGATATCTCGCTCGCGCCAAGCCATAACCATCGAAGGTAGTGATGCCAAAGTGAATAGGAGTGAAATGTAGACAAGGCCTGCATCGCCTTCTAGACCAACTGCAAATGGCCGTGTTTCTGGACCCACAGAGAGGACCACCAAGAAAGCGATGAAGACGTATCCCAGAAGGAGATATGAGTATCTGTAGTTGGAGTTTCGAACTGCTCTTTGGCGCTCATCCAATAACTCATCAGGTGCTTCAGCAATTCCTCTAACACTAACTCTTAATAAACTAAACCCTGATATTGCTAAAAGTAAGATCGCAATTAAGACAAATAGCGGGATGAGGCTATCTCCGCCAAACCACTCCTTAAACTGCTTGTAATAACTGCCTATAGCGACCAAGGCGAGAAGCACCGTATGACATACGACCAAAATCCGACGATTTCTTTGTGATCGAAGCCAATTAAATCCCTTGTTATTTAGAAGTCCTTCAATATCTTTTCTTGTCGTGCCTTCCATCCAATAAAACTTGTTCTTCTTTGACATTCTTACTTACCTTTCTTAAGTGGGGTCAGAGAAAAGAGTTCTGTAACTTCTTGGTTGAGCGCCTTAGCAATACGCAAGGCCAGCACCAAAGAAGGGCTGTACTCCTCGCGCTCGAGGTATCCAATGGTTTGGTAGTGAACTCCAACTTTGTCTGCCAGCTCTTGGCGAGTAAGACCCAACGCCGTGCGGGCTTCCTCTATCCGGTTATAGACCGGCTCTTCAGGATTGCGACTCATAGGAAATAGCATATATGCTATGTAGCATTAATGCAACATACGCCAGACAAGCGTGGCTTTCTAGGTTTAAAGAATCAAACCATTTCATTGAGCGAGCGAACTGCCAACTCACTCAACAAAGCCGCTCCTCGATACATCACAGAATCATCAAACATCGCTCGAGGTGAGTGATTCGCCTCAGATTTAGTGAAGTCTTGATCAACCGATGCACCAAGGAAAACGTAAGAACCTGGGACAGCCTCCAGAACACGTGAATAATCTTCAGCGCCTGCAATTGCGTGCGGCATATCCATATATGCCTCATTGCCAAAGAGTTCGCCTGCGACTCTGCCCACGAACTGCGCATGCGCATCGTTGTTTACCGTGACTGGATACTGCTCTACAACCTTCACTTCAGCCTTAAGGCCATAACCCTCTGCAATTGACTTACATAAGCGAACCGCTTCAACTTGAATGCGAGCTCTATTCTCTGGAGAAAATGTTCGAATTGTTGCCTGGAACTCTGCAGTGTCCGGAATGATGTTTGCTTTTGTACCTGCATGGAATTGACCTACTGTGATTACAACTGGATCAAATGCATCGAATGAGCGAGTTATCATCAATTGCAGTGCGCCCACCATTTCAGCAGCAACTGGAATGGGGTCCTTAGCGGTATGAGGTTGCGAACCATGTCCGCCCATACCTACAACAGTTACATGTATTTCATCGGCTGAAGCCATCATGGTTCCAGGTTTAGTCGTAAACGTACCTGTTGGAATTGAAGATGATGTCACGTGAATTCCATAGGTTGCATCAGCTTTTCTTCCGCTTGCGGTCAGGACACCTTCCTTAATCATGTGTCCAGCTCCATCGAAACCTTCTTCACCTGGTTGAAACATGAAGACAACATCGCCACTGAGCTGTGACTTGTTCTTAACCAATAACTTTGCCGCACCAATCAACATCGCAACATGCAGGTCATGACCGCATGCGTGCATTGCGCCGTCAATCTGACTCTTATAGGGAAGATCCGCTAGCTCTGCGACGGGTAGCGCATCCATATCTGCACGTAACAACACTGTCTTTTTCGAATCACCGGCTCGAAGCACGGCCGTAACTGAGCTCAGTGATTTTCCTGTTGAAACTTCAAGACCTAAACCCTCAAGTGCGGCCAAAATCTTTGCCTGAGTTTTTGGTAAGTCCAATCCAATTTCTGGCTCTTGATGAATGTGGCGGCGAATTGCGACTAAATCATTTTGAATTTCACTTGCTTCAGTTAGGAAGTTAGCCATTTTCGATCCCCCATCAATTCGGTTAGATGGCGATCATACTTAGGCCAATTAACTGATGTCTACGATCTACTTCATGGAAAACCACTCACTGTGTTAACTAGAGCCTTGTTGATTTCACGCCCAGCTGTTGGCATCCTTGGGAAGTGCCATCTGCTGAAAACAACTTGGAACTAATCGAACTCACCCAACGTGCTCGTGAGTTCCTGCTCCTAGATGTGCATGAGCACCAAAGGAATCTAGTGGCCTCAGTTGCCCAAAGTTTTGCAGATGCGCTTTTCCCTCCTGCTGATTATGAGAACGGCGCACCACTTCCTTGGATTCGAGGCGTTCTACGAAACTCAGAGCCCGCCGCATTCATTATGTGTGCCGATCCAACTGAGCAACAAAAGGATCCTTGGTTATGGAGATTGCTAGTTGATAAGTCACACCAGCGATGTGGAATTGGAAAATTTGCAGTTAAATCTGTTTTAGCGCGATATCGAGAAATGGGTTGTTCTCGAGTTCTAGTTTGCTGGGCACCAACAGAAGGCAATGCCGAAGATTTTTATAAAAAGATTGGATTTGTCGAAACAGGCAAAAAAATGGGTGAAGAGATCGTCGCAGAATTCAAACTTTAGAAAATAAAGAAGAGTCACCGTATAAGCCGGAGACGACATCGTTATGCGTGAGGTCAACCTCAAAAAATGTAATTGCTCATGGATTCCCCATAGAAACAGCTAATAAACCTGAGGAAATTACCTAACCAACTAAGCTTTGAGTTACTACGCCTTTCTTTATTGAAACAGTTATGCGATCCAGACGATAATCTCTAGTTAAAGCAAACATCTGATTATCCTCTTGGCCAATTCGATACTGCCAACCTAATTTTTCAGCACAAGATGCAGCAGCCTCTTTTTTCATACCTACCAGCCCTTCGGCATATGCTGGCAGAATCTTTACCTCATCTATTGGTGCCACCCATGCTGGACAGGTAGCAGGTGACAAAACCTCACCATAAGTCTCTAGAGTGCCAACTACAACTTGGATTGCGGCCTTTACCTTTGATTGCAAAGTAAATTGATAAATCCCATCAAGTGCTGTTTGATTATATCTTGCTAAATACACGAAATTCGTGTCGAGAAATGGATAATAAAATTTAGTACGTTCAGTAAATTTGATTACCATTTTTTTCCCAGCCGGATCGGTGATTGTGGCAACCGGTAATTTGTTCTTGGCTAGTTTATTCTCTGGTGCTTTATCAATAATTAGGTACTCAAAATATAATGTCTCTCCTGCTTGTAATGCTGCCCGAAATCCTTGAGTTTGATTTGGCTTTGTGAAATTTGCTCTGATAACAAAGGAGACTTTGCCATCAACAATAATAGGTCCCTTATTAGCACTTGAGTTAGCTGCGGTGAGGTTAATTGGCTGGTGGGCGTAAGCAGGGGTCAAGTTTGAAATTGTAAACATAATGGCCAGAAGTAAGCCAGCCATGTTTCTACCCGATTGCATTTAAGAAGTAAACCACATAAAGCTTAAAAACAGGCCATATTAAAATCGCTAGACATTAAGTTAAAGAAGAGTCGCCCTATAAGCCGGATCAGCTCTTGATAAACCCATTCTTGATCAAATAATCCGCAGATTCTTTTAAGGTGACTTCGACAGGAATAAAGTTGATGTTCAACAAGCGCTGAGCCTTGGCCCCACTAACATTCATTGGCTTTCCTAGCTGAGGCAGAATCGGCTTAATTGAACCATCGAATAGTGAAAGCAAGCGAATAATGAATGTTGGTGCCTGCGCTGACTTGACCTTGCTCTTTGGATACATGCCTTTTAATAATTTAGCTATCTCAACAAATGACCTGGTTTCCGAAGAAGCGATTATGCGTTCGCCTTTTGTGTTTTCACTCTTGATTGCATCAACATGCATCTTGGCAACATCACGTACATCTACGATTGCAAATTTCAAATCTGGCAACATGGGATCACTGCCGTTTAATATTCTTTCCACAAGTGAAATTGATGAACCAAAGTTCTTGTCTAGTGGTGCGCCAAGCACTAGCACTGGGTTAATGGTTGTTAGGGCGATTTCAGGGGCATCACTTTTGATGAAATTCCAAGCTGCTTGTTCAGCCAAAGTCTTGGACTTTGTATAAGCCACACGCCCAACTGGATGTTCAATATCAGTCCACATGGTTTCGTCATAGGCCAAAGCACCAGAGGTTAATTCACGGCCATAGATCGCCGCGACCGATGAAGTTAGAATTACTCGCTTGACTCCAGCATTTTTTGCAGCTCGAAGTGCCCTCAAAGTACCTTCCACGGCAGGGCGAATTAATTCATTCTCATCTTTTGGCGAAGTGAGTGGAAAAGGTGATGCGGTGTGCATCAGCACATCTACATCTTTGAGAGCGGAATCCCAGCCTGAATCCTTCTCTAGATCGAGCTCAATAAATGTTAGACGGGAGTCTAGGTTCGAATTATCTAAAAGATGTGGCGCGACTGCATCGCGAACTTCTGATGACTTTGAAAGTTTGCGGACTGAAGCGCGAACTTCATATCCCTGATTTAGAAGCTGAAGCGTGATGTGCTTGCCGATATAGCCGCTTGCACCTGTAAGAAGGACTCTAGTCATATAGGCAATCCTTCCATGGATCAGAAGCAAAGAGAAGAGTCGCCCTATAAGCCGAAGGTTCTAATTTATTGGTACGCCGATAATCATTTGGTAATCATCAGCCATCGGATTGAGCTGTGGGTTATAAATCTCAAGGTGAGGCGCAGTGCGCATTTCTTTGCCTGATGCCACGAGCGCTTCCATGTACGCCTTCTGATAAGAAGCTGCGATATTTGATATTGGCCCTAAGTGTTTGACTGCAAGATACGCTCCATGTGGAATCGCAACGCTCTCCATGCCTGAAGGAACAGCAGCATCAGGATCGACAAAGGCCCCGGCAAAGTAATCCATTGGTTTATCCATGGACATGCTCGGAATTGAAGCACCATAGAAAGTTTTAGAATTAGCGACTTCTGAACCAGCAGCCTTGGCGAAGAACTCTTGCCAGGCAGTCGGAATAGCTTTGGGGTCGTACTTATCTAGATTAAATATCGTGAAAACAGATGTACGAACTCCGACAATTTTGCCGACAGGAATACTAATAATCTCTGACATGAAGCAACCTTATTTTAGAATCGATGAAATTAATAGAAGAGTCGCCCTATAAGCCGGAATTATTCATGGCTTTGCTTGAATGCCTAGTGCATCAAGAAGTACGGCTTCTGTTACACCTAACCTCTTGGCTGCCATAGCGAGATCCGGTGGCATAGTTGTTCCAAAGGCCGCCTTCAAGGCATCTTCAGTAATGCCAAGTTTCTTGGCTGCTGCTGCGGTATCAGGCATCGGCATTCCTACGCCGCCCATAGCAGGCATCGCTTGAATCTGACTTGCATCTACTTCTCCATGGAAGCAAGCAATTGATGAGCGCGCATCTGCTGTTCCTAGAAGTACGTAATGGTAGATACCTTTTGGAAATTCTGGTGTGGCACTATTTACACCATTGCACTGATCTAAGTTCTTAGCTGTTACTTGCTTACCCTTATTGTCACGGTCGCCATAAATTGGGAAACCATCGAGTGCAAAACCAATGATGTGAGACGGCTTTGAAACCTTATCTACCTTGGCAGTTACGCAATTAGGTAGGCCGTGATAATGATAAGCACCAATATCGGGGGTTGGATGACCAGCGCATTTATCTACAAATGATGCCGTAATTCCTGCTGAATTTGTCACGGTAAAGTTATTGGCCATCGCCACCGTCTTCCCATCTCCTTCAAAAGGATTGTAAAGAACAGCTCCTGAAATCATGACTCCAATTGAGCCTAAAGAAGTGCTGGTTACTTTGGAGGAATACTTTGGTGTAGTTGGGATGGTGAATTTATATGTCTGTGCTTTCGTAGGATCGGCAATGATGTTGGCTGTTGTCGCATCTGGCACAACAACTCCAGCTTTAGGAACTGCGTAGTAGGCATCTCTTGCATGGTTAGGAATACCAGTTGGCTGCATGATGATGGATTTACTGGAGTAAGTGAGCTTCACCGTTGGATTCCATTTTGCGGCTTTAACCGCAGCAGTCGTCGAGACGGCTGTAGAAGTTCCAGCAGATTGAGCCACATAAAACACAGCGCTATTGAGCAAAACAACTAAAAGGGCAGTGATACCAACTATTGGCTTTTTCCTCATTTCACATCAAGTTTCGACTTAAGTTCAGCTTCTGTCATTCCAAGATTCTTTGCAGCAGTTGCAAAATCTGGTGGCATCTTATTTCCAAAGGCATCCTTCAACTCAGCCTCAGTAATTCCCAATTTCTTAGCCGCAGCAGCAGTATCTATCGCTGGACCGCCTGGACCACCTTGACCGCCTGGACCTTCATTAGCAGCTAGCGGATCTACAGCAGTCAGGCCCTTCACGCACTTTACGACCAAGTTCTTCTCTGCGGATTGGGCGTAGTAGTGATAACCATCTTTCGCTGTTGTTCGACCATTGCATTCATCAAGTTTGATTGTGCTCTTAGAGCTCAGAGGTGCAAAAACAGCAACGCCATCCATCGCATAACCAATCATTTTTGTCTCTGCATTCGGATTATCGATATGTGATTCATATTCAATACCCTCACACCCGGTATACGCGTGTAAGTGGTATCCGGCAGTCGGGTTGAAGTGTCCACCACAGTCATCAAAAGCAGCGATTGTGTAGGCACCCAAAATTGCGTCAACAGGTGCAGATGCCGAAATTACTAAACCATTAATGGTGACTCCCAAATTTCCGCGAGGAGAAGAAGTCTCACTTGCCAGAACTGGTGTTACAGGCACAAGAATTGAAGTTGGTACTGGCTTTGTTGTTTCAGTCCACTCCCAGGTTCCTTCTACACAGTGATACTTATATGCCTCTTGGACATCTGGTCGAGCGGCTCCTTGAAATGCCTCTTTTGTATCTGTGACTTTTACTTTGCCGGAATCATCGTAAAGTTTCCACTTCACATCTTTATAAATCGTTGATAAATCCATAATGAATTGGCCATCAGCGTTATACATTTTTTCGCCATCAAGCCAGATGCCTGAAACTTCAGCGGTTGAAGAAGTCGACTCAGGACAAAATGGCCCAATCTTCGTATCTACAGGTGAACCTGTAACTTCAATTCGATAGCAGGTCGTCTCCGTGCCATCTGAAAGGGTGCAGTCCTCGGTTGTGATCGCCTTTGTAAGTGACCCCTCTAGAAAGTTAGCTACTAGAACTCCAGGTGCTCCGAGATCAGAAGCCGTCTCATCTGAACTAAATATGTTAAGACCCGCAAATGCAATTACTGCAGCTGCAAGAGATGCGATTGCTGCGATTTTTACATTCTTATTAAGCCACCTAGTTGAATACTTCATTTTTCTCCTCAATCGACAGTTATTAGGTTAGTTGACTACTTTTTACTCAAAGTTACCTTTGATTTTCCTATGTTCGAGCTATGAAATTACGATTTAACTTCTGATTTAGAAAGCTCTAAGTCAATAAGAGGGCCGAGCGACTCATGCCATTTTTCATACCCAAGATTATTTAAATGTAAACCAAATGTTTCTGGATCTTCGCAATACCTTAATTCGAGTTTATCTTCTTCTTTACTCTTTAAAAGTGAAAATATGTCGTGATATATGAAGCCCAATCTTTCTAATTCTGGACGAATTTTTGCATTCACTTCGATCATGCTTTGTGAGAATTCATCACTTCTGGGTGTAAGTGAATGCCAAATTACAGGAATCTGGGCCAAATTCGCTTTTAACTTCTTAGCGACATTGAGGATGTTTTGAATTACCTTTTCTTCGGAGTATCGATGTTTCCCGAAATCATTTGTGCCTATCATCACAATTAGAAGCTCTGGTTGTGATTCAACTATGTCATCTACAAGAACGTCCATGTCTGATGTCGTGTGTCCTGGAAAAGCAAAATTGGTTACATAGTGCTCAGGTAGCCAGTATTGCCAAGGACCACCATGGACAATACTGTCACCGGCAAAAACGATTCTTCTTTTCATTACAGCCCTTCCTTTAGCCAAAAATCCAAAGCTGCTGGAGCGTATTTCGCCCAAGTTGCATTTGAATGTGCGCCGTTTTTAAGGACGCGTGAAACTAAGTTTGAATTTTGTTTATAGCCACGGGATTTGATTAATGTGTCAGCCAAGTCTTGAGAGCCTTCATATAAAGCATCAAGGCCTTTAGTTCCACGACTCATCCACAACTTGTGTTTTCCTGGTTCAGGAAATTCGGACATCATTTTCCTGGCCAAAGCATCTCCCCCAATAACCCAGTGAGGTGAAAAACTCAGAGCCGTTCTAAAGAAGTCTGGCTTTTGAATAGCAGCGTAAATAGTTGCTAATCCACCCATGCTTGCACCAATCATGGCTGTGTTTTCAGCAGAAATATCTTGGCCCAGACGTGAAGTAATTGCGGGGACGATGATTTGTGTGATCTCATCAATTAGTTGATTGGAGTTTAAGTCTTGTAGGAAACTTTCAACTGGAAGGTTATATAGGCCGTAGCTTTCGATCATCCAATCTTCTTGTCTACCCATGAAATTCTGAGGCGCATATTCTTTGAGGCGTCCTAAACTATCTTGCTGATACGAGGTGTGATAAACACAAATAACAGTTGGTGGAGTCAGATTGTATTTATGAGCAACATTCTGTGCTGACTGTGCTAGCTCCCATGTTGCTCTTTGATGCGGATTAATTCCAATATTTCTCTTATCAAGAATGTTCTGTCCGTCATGCGCCACAATAATGTGACGGCCAGGATTTTTAGGTGCCCAATAATCCACAGTTCGATTACCAAAGCGAACCTTTTTCACCGTTCCAGATACTCCTCGTACCTGAAACTCTTCAATATCGATCATTTATATATCAGCCCTTCGTCGATCCGCTAACAAGGCCAGAGACAAGATGCTTTTGAAGGAAGATAAAGAGTGTAAGTACGGGAATTGTTGCAAGTAGTGCACCTGCCGTGAATGGTCCCCAGTTCTTGCCGTATTGCCCATAGATGAATTGCTGCAAACCAACCGCAACGGTCATTTTGTCGCCATTAAGTCCTAAAATCACAGAGGTGATTAAATACTCATTGAGAATCCCAATGAAAGAAAGTAAAAACGTTACAACAAAAATAGGCGTTGCAAGAGGAATAATTATCTTAGAGAAGATCGCAAAGTGACCAGCCCCATCGATTTTTGCTGCTTCATCTATTTCTGTGGGCAAAGTGTCGAAAAAGCTCTTTAGCATCCACGTATTGACGCCAAGGGCCGAACCAGCAAATATCAAAATCAATGGAAGTTGATGACCCAAGCCTAAGAAAACAAAGGACTTGCCAAAAGTATTGATAATCAAAAACAAGGTTGTAGCTGCAAGCAGTTGAGGGAACATTTGAACTATCAGGATAGTTGTCAGTGTTAACTTTCGTCCTTTGAATCGATGGCGACTTAGAGAATAGGCAGCTAAGGCTCCAATGATTACCTGCAATGCAGCTGCAGATAAGGCAACAACCATTGAATTTCTCGCCCATACCAAAAAGGGCTTTTCGGTGTTTGAAAAAAGTTGCTCGAAATTCGCTAGTCCCTTATGCATTGGAATCAATTGTTGTGTACTCAGTTGCCCGGTTACATCAAAAGCCCCTGAAATCATCCAGACAAGAGGAAAAACTGAAAATGCGATAACCACTAAACCAACAAGGTGGCGCCAAAGGACCTTCTTCATCCAGAATCGGAGCTTTCGCTTATTAAAGGACTTTAAGGTGCTCATCTAACTTATCTCTTCCATTGTTTTCATTTTACGTAATCCGTAAATTGAAATTAAGCCAACTAAAATGAAATTGAGAATTGAAAGTGCGCTAGCTAATCCGTAGTTGTTGCCTCCTGCGCTATTGAAGGCAAGCTTGTAGGTGTACGAAATCAGAATATCTGTAGCGCCTGCGTTTCCATTTGAATTTGAAAATGTAGGCCCACCACCGGTCAAAAGGTAAATCGCACCAAAGTTGTTGAGGGCCATGGCAATTGAAGCAACAAGTAACGGTCCAAGCGTTCGGACAACCAACGGTAACTTGATTTGAGTGAAGGACTTCAGCGGTGAAGCTCCATCGATTTCTGCTGCCTCCAGAATTTCTCCGGGGATTGCCTGAATTGCACCTGTAGCAATTAAGAACATATATGGGAACACTGACCAAAGTTCTACGATCAAAACAGCCAAACGCGCCCACCATGGATCAGTTAGCCAAGGAGTTGAAATGTGAAAAAGGCGATCGATGACTCCTGTTTCTGCGGTGAATAGGCCCGCCCACACAAGCACCGAAAGAACGCTTGGTATCGCTAATGGGACAATGAAAATTGTTCGGTAGATTCTCTTGGAACGAAGATGTGGTGAGTTGAAAATTAACGCCAAAATAAGCCCGACGAGAAAACCTACGAACACCACGAGAAAAGCATTCACAAAAGTCCAGATTAGAACGGCGACGAGCGGACGTCGGATTTCCTTATCGGTAATGATTGATGTGAAGTTTTTCCAGCCGACATTTGCCTTCCAACCCGGGTAAAGAATTTCACCTTTGGAGCTTTGCATCTCGCCGTTACCATTCGGTGTATACGTCTCCCCCGAAAAGGTGTTTGTCAGTCGATCTTCTTGAGAGTCATACTTAAAAGTCGAAGAAGAGGCCTCGAGAATTTCTATATCCTGAGGTTGAAATGTAACCCCAGAATCAATAGTTACCGAGATATTCTGAAGCTCATTTACGTAATTAGAAGCATTGGATCTTGCAACGGTTTCAAAACCTTTAATGTTTGGTACCGAGCTATTCATTTCAAATTCAAAGGAATTCCCTTGGATTTGCTCCACTTGATCTGAATTTCCTAGCCAAAAAGTAGATTGAGGATACTCAAAAAGAATGAAAACTTTCTTGGAACTCTTTTCTATTAATGTCTTGTAACTTATTGGATCGGTAGTTTCTATCGGGATCTTTGAGTCATCCATAATTGCATTTATTGCTTGTGCTTTCGAAAGTTGGTGACCATTTGAATCATTGGTAAATGCAACTGCACCAGAGTAAAAAGCTGGGTATATATGAAATAGACACAAAAGCAAAACACCAGGAAGTAAGTATTTTCCAGGTGTTTTCTTGCTTACGGAGTAAGTAAAAAAGATTAAGGCTGCGGAGATCACAAAAAAGGTAGCTAGGAACCAAGCCTTATCGTTGAGGAACCGAACACCCATTAAAAGTATTAGAAATGCAATCAAGAAAGAAATTAGGTACTTAGAGGCGCGCAATGCCAATGTATTTTTCAATTGCAGTCGCCTCATTTCTTTTTTCCAGTGATAAATTATGTAGAGAAATGCAGATAAGGGATCCCGGACTTAACCCTCGCATCCGGGATCCCTTTTATCGACAGATTTAGCTGGCTAGCGCTTTCTTCAAGTTCTTGGATGCAGATTCCATGGCTGCACCAAACTTGACCTTACCGCTTGCCCAATCTGCAAAAGCACCGTTCCAATATGTCCAAACATTGTTCATTTCAGCAACGTTTGGCATCGGAATACAAACAGCACCATATGCACCGAATTTACCGGCGACGCTGTTTGGATCAATTGATTTAGCTGCTTCTATGTTTGCTGGATAGCTGTTATTGGCAGTTGTAATCGCCTTGCTAAATGCAGCTGTTTGAACAACTTCTACCAAATACTGCCTTGCAAGAAACTTATTCTTTGCGTAGCGATTTAGGTAAACAGCTGAAACTCCACTAAATGAGCGAGCAGTTCCGCCATTCATAGATGGAATACCTGAAATCTCGTACTTAACGCCAGCCTTATCTAGACCATCAATTGACCAAGGTCCGACAATCGAATAAGGAGCCTTGCCGTTTGTGAAGTTAGAACCATCATATGTATTTGACTTGTCAAACAACTTGGCATCTAGCCACTTATCCATCAGTGAGGCATTCTTGGCTAGAGCTTTTGAATATAGCCCGACATCTTTGGTGTTTGTGTACGCACCATTTCTGTTAGCGAAAACATATCCGCCAATTGAATCAAAGAATGGTTGCATGAAATAACCATCAAGGTGAGTCACGATACCAACATTTGCCTTGCCTGAAGAAATCAGTGTGGTAGCAGTGCTCTCTAGTTCCTTCCAAGTCTTTGGTGCACCTGATGGAACCAAAGCTAAATTAGTAGCAAGGGCAATGTTACTTACTGAAATTGGAATACCCCATTGAGAATAATTAAATGTCACGCCTGACAAAACTGCAGATGGATATGCGCTCTTATTAATTACTGAACGCAGTGAAGTAACAACACCTGACTTAACTAATGAACCTGTGTTGTCATGTGTTGCTGTAAATAGATCTGGTCCGGCACCTGCTGGGCCAAGCTTGCTCAATCCGCAGTCGCCAAGACCGCACTTTGCGACGATATTGACTGTTACGCCATTCTTGGCAGCCCACGCAGCAGAAGCAGCTTTATACGTTGCCTCCTCACCTGAGTTAACCCACACGGTGATTGAACCAGCAGCTTGTGCTGGAACCATTGAACCGAAAATTGCTAGCGAAACACCTAGGAGAAACACTCCCAAACGTTGCAACTTCATATATCCCCCTAAGTATCAAATCGTCGACGCGCGTCGACTATGATGTAATGTACATATACAAGTAGACAGAGTCAAGAGCACTGGGCCAAATTTCCCGAAAGGATGTGCCGATGGCAACTCGAGCAGATATCGCCAAATTAGCTGGTGTCTCCGAAAGTACGGTCTCCTACGTCATCTCTGGGAAGCGTCCAATTAGTGAACCGACAAGAATGCGCGTTTTAGCTGCTATCCAAGAGGTTGGCTATAAATCAAATTACGCAGCAGCGGCCCTTGCTGGTGGTTCACCACGGATGGTGACCATGATGATCTCAAGCTTGTTTACCACCCCTTCCTCACGAATTAATGGAGCACTCGTCGACGGAATCGTCGACGGAGTGCGCGAATCAGGCTTTCACAGTGTTATCTGGCCAGTGTCTAACGATGATGATGCAGATGTTGACCTACTAATTCGCTCTAATTTTTCTGGGGGCGTGATTCTCATGAACGTCAAAGAAAATGATCAGCGCGTACATCTTCTCAATCGCGAAAAGGTACCGTTCGTAGTCCTTGGTCGTACAGAAGTTGGCTTCAAATACAACTATGTCGATCGCGATTTTCAAGCGGTAGACAAGATTGCATTAACAAAATTAAAGGATCTAGGACATATTAGAATTGGGGTATTGATGTCAGGCACATCAATACCTGCACACCTTCGTCAGGAAGCCTCTAATCTCAAATTGCAATTGCAGCCCTTGGATGTTCCAAACACGGTCGAAGGCGGGGCAGAGTTAGCTTTTACACTCAAGAGAGATTTTCCATCGATCACTGGAATTATCTCGCTCCTGGACGCTGCATCGATTGGCTTCGTGAACGCTTCAAAAGAAGCTGGAATTTCAATTCCAAAGGATTTGTCAATCATTGGAGTTAACATGCTTGAAAGCCAAGCTATCTCAACAAAACCTGCAATATCGACTGTAGCTTTTGATGCCTATGAAATGGCTAAATCATGCGGAAAAATTATGGTCGAAACGATCGAAGCAGGAAAAAACAGCAAAAAGAAGAAGATAGGCGAACTTTGGATTGGTGACTTCATGGATAGAAATTCAACATCAAGAGTGAGCGAGGGAAAGTGATTATGAAAAGAAAGACACAACCTCAACACATCCCCCACCATGATGGCAGCGAGCTCTACGTCAGCAATATCGCGCCTAAAATTGGTGACACAGTTCGTTTAAGAGTTCGCATTCCCAATCAGTTCGCTTTTCAAGAAGCATTCGTGCGGGTATATGAAGATGCAGAGCCCCGCACTTACAAGTTAAAAGCAGGTAAAAAGCTCCGCAGCGAAACTTGGTACGAAGTTTCAATCACTATTCACAATATCCACACTCTCTACAGATTTGTTTTTATTGGTGATGGAAAGTATGAGTGGCTTAATGCCCATGGTCTTACGGACCATGATGTACACAGTAATAACGATTTTCAGATAGTCGCTATCCCAGATAATCCAGAGTGGATTCACTCTTCAGTCTTCTATCAAATTTTCCCAGATCGCTTTGCGCGTTCGGGCACAATAAATGAAATACCGGATTGGGCCTATCCACGAGATTGGAATGAATTGCCACGTGGTCGCAGCAAATTCACTGGCCAAGAGTTATACGGTGGAGATCTGCTTGGCGTTCAAGAGCGTTTAGATCATGTGTCTGATCTCGGAGTAAATGGAATTTACTTCACTCCAATGTTTCCTTCTCAATCAAATCATCGTTATGACGCCACAAGTTTTGATCACATAGATCCTATTCTTGGAGGAGACAGCGCATTTCAATCATTGATTAAGGTTGCAAGAAAGAAGAATATTCGAATTCTTGGAGATTTAACATCAAATCATTGCGGCGAAGGTCACGAGTGGTTAATTAAGGCTAAGAAGAATCCCAAGGCTAAGGAACGCTATTACTTCTATTGGGATAAGAAGATTAAGTGGGGCTATGTGGGTTGGTACGGATTACAGTCCTTACCGAAATTGAATTACGCATCCCAAGGTCTGCGAAATGCAATGTATGGTGCAAAAAATTCGATCGTTAGGAAGTGGTTGTCTCCACGGTTCGGAATGGCGGGCTGGCGGGTTGACGTTGGCAATATGACCGGAGTCCAAGGTCCGGATGATTTTCATACTGAAGTTATGCATGGGATTAGAACAGCTATGCAAGAAGTAAACCCGGATACCTGGCTGGTTGCCGAAAACGGTGATTTCAAAGCTAGCGATCTCAATGGCCTAGGGTGGCAAGGTGCAATGAACTACCAAGGCTTCATGCGCCCTTTTTGGAATTGGATCAACAAAAATCCAGAGATAACTGGTGGATTTCAAGGACTTCCCTTTGCTATGCCAAAAATAAATGGCGGGCAGTTAGTCGCCTCAATCCAAGAATTCAATGCTTCAATCCCATGGCGATCTCTTACTGCAAGCATGTTGTTACTTGATTCCCACGATACTGCTCGATTTAGAACAGTAGTCCTAGGTGACAAGAATGCTCATATTGCTGGAATGACCATGATGCTTACGTATCCAGGAGTACCTTCAATTTTTGCGGGAGACGAGATTGGCCTTGAAGGATCTTGGGGCGAAGACTCGCGCCGCACAATCAATTGGGAAGATCGATCACAATGGGATTACGAGTTTCTGGCAGAAGTTAAGAAACTAGTCGCACTACGCAAGTCTCACGATGCCTTGATAAGCGGCGGATTGCGTTGGGTTGCGGCTGAAGATGACTACATTGCATTCCTTAGAGAATCGAAGAAAGAAGCAATACTTGTTGTTATTTCTCGAAATGCCATCTCTGCAAAAATCGATCTAGGAAGTTTCGGCTATTCCGTTGCCAAGACCCTCTACGGTAAAGAATCAAGTGGCCAAGTTATTTCGATCAAATCTAAAGGGGCAACTGCAGGAGTTTGGCTTCTAGAAGAATAAAGAAGAGTCGCCCTATAAGCCGGAGTTGCTCTCCTATTTCATACTTGATCGGGTGTCGGCCACAACATTATTTAGGATCTGCTTCCAACTAGTTGGTTGCATTCCAAATGCTTTGCGAGCAGCGCTATCGTCTAAAATGTATGTGCGCTGCATTTGATAGGCGGTTTCCTTTAGCGCCTTCATCAATGGGTTGAAGAGTGCAAGGAGATTCCACATAACGTTTGGAACTGAGGACAGCTTTGGGTTCCTGATTCCAGCCACCGCTGCCAATTCAGTTACTAACTCTTTTTGGGTTTTTGCTTCATTGCTTGGAACGTGCCACGCCTTTCCCCAAGCCTTTGAATCTGTGGCAACAATCTGCATAAGCCGAGCAACATCTAATGGATATGTCCATGTGTGCTTCACATCGATATCCCCCAATACCTGCGCTGGCTTTCCGGCAAGAATCTTTGGCAGAACACGTTCTCCAACTCGGCTTTGTTCTCCTGCACAGACATAATCTGAGCCACGCACTTCTGTCGCTTTTATTCTTCCGGCGTCATGAAGAGCTTTTGCATCAAGCCACATCTGCGCTCTGACTTTTCCATTAACACCTGGTGCGTGTAGGGGAAGAGATTCAGTCATAGGCACATCTACTGGTCCATAGCCGTATAGGTTTGAGCAGGTCACAAGGACTGCGCCTGTTTTCTCTGCGTAGCCAAGAAAACTTTTTGCAATTGGTGGCCACTCCTTAGCCCAGCGGTGATACGGCGGGTTAACGCAGTTATAGATCGCTGCTGCACTTGGGGCGATCTCCAGGAGTTTTGAAAGGTCACTGACATCTGCTGCAACTCTCTTGATGTTCTTGTGAGTTGGCCCAGAGCCTGAACGGGTTACGACAATTACATCTTGGCCATCATTGGCAAGCAATTCGGCAAGTGTGCTTCCGACTATTCCTGCACCTACGACAACATATATTCCGCTCATGACACTCCCCTTGAAAATTGACTGAGCCGAACCATAATGGCATAATGTTAACAATGTCAACATTAAAGAAATCCGATGCCGAGTTCCACCATGGGGATTTACAAGCCGCACTCGTTACTGCCGGGCTTCGCCATGTTGAAAAGCACGGGTTGAACTCTTTGGGACTTCGTCAATTAGCTCTGGTTACTGGAGTTAGTCCAACAGCCGTGTATCGCCACTTTGAAGACTTAGAGCATTTAAAAGCTTCAGTCGCAAAGGCTGCTCGAGAAGTTTTAGGAAAGATGATGGTGGACGCCCTTAAGGCTGCGCCAACAAGTAGAACTGCAAAAGGTGCAATCGATCGCTTCCTTGCAATTGGCGGGGCTTATATTGACTTTGGGATTAAGAAATCAAATCTTTATGAGATTGCATTCATCTGTTTTGATTCACCAGATCTTGAACCCACTTCCCCTAGCCCGTGGGAAATACTCATGCAATCACTTGTTGAATTAAATGAGCTCGATTGTCTTTCAGATAAGAACTTCAAAACCGCACCAACTATTGCCTGGAGCATGGTTCATGGCTTCGCTGGATTAGCGGCACAAGGAGCAACTGGTAACTCTGGCGAGACGCTGGCTTCCAAAAAAGATGTCCTCAAGGCAGTACTTAAGTCGCTAGACATTAATTAAAGAAGAGTCGCCCTATAAGCCGGACACCGTTAAATACTTGCTCTGACCTGGACTTTTATGTGGGTTGCCCACTTATTTGCCCACAAACACTTGCAAAGAATCAACTCAACTTACAAATCTATTTTACGCTATTTGTTGATCATCTTCAGCATCAATCTCAAAGGCTTTTGAGAAGCTGTCAAGGTTTGCTGCAAGATCTGTAAGTGTTGACGGGAAGAGATGGCCATATGTATCCATCGTCTCTTCGATAGATTCATGACCGACATGTCCTTGAATTGTCTTTGCATTAACGTTTTGCTGGATCAACATTGACACGCATGTGTGTCGGAGAAGGTGTAGCCCCTCTCCTGTTGTTAGTCCAAGCGGGCGACTTACAACTCGAAACATTGCTGCCGCATCTTTATAACGCCAAACGCGACCGCTCCGGTTTTGAAGGATCAATCCCTCAGGTCCGAGGCCAAATTTCCCTACGTGCTCTTTGATTAGCTTTTGAAGCTGTGGCGCAAAAGCAATCACTCGATAGCTGGCTGAAGTCTTCAAGTGCTCGGAGAAGACTTTGTTCGGAGAGCGACTCAACTGGCGATCAATTTTGATTGTGCCACTGTGAAAGTCCAACTGGCCCCAGGTTAGACCCAGGGCTTCAGATGGGCGCATACCTGTATAGAACCCAATCCAAACAATGATGCGGAAACGCTCTGCAAAACCAGCGGCAATCTTCTGAACCAGCTTAGGATCCAGCGGCACAATCTTGCGTACCGACTTAGCCTTCTTACGTTTAATTTGTGAAAACGGCGTTGTATGGATGTACCCGTTTTGAACCGCTTTCTTAAGGATAGTTGCAAGGAGATTTACGTGGCGCTCAATGGTCTTATCAGCAAGCGCCTTTCGACCATTAGGGCCTACCTGCTTGAGGCTAACCATCCAGGCTTCAATATCAGCCGGTTTGATTTCAGACATTTTCTGCTCCCCAAAAACTGGAAGTATGTGGGAGTTCAACTCGCGCTCATATCCCTCTTTAGTGTCATCTGTTACGTCAAGGGTGTGACGCCAAACCTCAACAACAAACTGAGTCAGAGTTAAATTCAAATCAGAAGGTCGAGTGTTCTTTTGTTTGCGCTCAAGTATTTCTTGTTCGTTACCAAAAGCCTGGGCTTCCTTCTTCGTGAGGAATCCGCCTTTTTCTAAAGGGTCCCCTTGCCATGAACGCCAACGTGCGTAGTAGTACTTACCGCGTTTCCGTGTACTTGCCATTTATTTTCCCAACTTCATTCCAGTGATTTGCTCTAATCTTGCCGGTCCATCATTTTCCAAGAAGAATGCTTCGCCTTCAGCGGTCATGCTGCCTCCGGTTTTACCTTTTCTTCCATCGGTCAGCCATCCCTTAGTCCGTGCAATTCTTACGGCTGTGTAAAGAACAGTTGTCTCAATTCCAAGCTCCTCGCAAATTCTCTTCGCGACACGAGTTGTTCCTGTTTGTGATCGAATCGCATAAAGCTTGGCAAGGATGATTGCGTCCTTTTGAGTTGAACTAAATTTTAATTGCGCTTTGCGAACGCCTTTTGGCCGACCTCCGGTGTTGAATAGATTGACAACATTGCCCGACGCTTCGAGTAATGATTTCAAATAGCCATCAATCTGCCTTGCGTGATCTTCGAGAATCTGTCCGGAAGGTAGTTCACGAAAGAGAGATGAGTTGAACGCTTTCTCTGAAGCCCAAGCTGAACGTGCATATGCAAGATTTAGCCGTGCTTGTGCTTCCTTCTTCTCAATTGGCAAGAAAATCGAGGCATGCCTTTCAATTTCCACCGCAATAATCTCCCTACGAACATCGGACCGATTTAGTGAGTGCACGAAGATTCGGAAGCGCCCCTGCTCACCGATCTCTAGATCGTGCCAAGAGATGACATGCCCAAGAAACCCAAGTTGGCCGTCCTCATCTCTTTTGAGCAAGTCACTGTCAGTCACATTCTTGCTGTCCAAGATCAAGCCAGCCTTAGTTTTTGGGCCTATTTGATCCATTGGTGGCCAGGTAAGCGCTTCTGACGCCATGTGGGTGCTCCTTCTGCTGGGTTCTACCTCTTGCATAATCATATCATAAAAACCGTGATAGAATTCTACCCTTCTGCAAAAGGTAGAAGGGATAAGGATAAACGATGACAGTTCTAGAAGTAAAGCTCACGCGTAAAGAGGCCGCAAAGCGCATTGGGAAGTCCGAGCACTGGCTCTGCACTAAGGGCAAACGTTTGGGGGTGCCTTGCTATCGAATCGGTGGGACCTACTACTACCTACCTGCTGAATTAGATGCTTGGTGGGACAAACAGCGATATGTGTCTTCCACGTATAGCCCAGTGCGTCGATCTGGGTATGTGATGGCTTCAAAGGTTTCACTCTAATGCCCTCGTTGGCAAGAGAGATCACTGCGACGTCCAGTGAGCAGATACGTGCAGGACCTAGATGAAGAGCTATCAGAAATTAATTAAAACAATTCAACTTTTACCGATACAGGAGCAAAAAGATTATGTACAGTTCTACACAGATTCATTCAAACAGTTTCAAAACAGGTTCAATCATCAACCAAGTGGGTAGTCTCGCAAGACCACTTCTCTCTAATAGGTGTTCTTATTGTGTTAGTAATGTATTTCCAATACCAACAATTGCTTGCGGTCCAAGCATTGGTGTTGACCGCGTAGCGGTAGAGATTCCACTAGTACCAAGTAAGAGTGATGCTAAAGCTTTACTCTCTACAATTAAGAACACATTGCTTGGCCGATGGGGTACGCGAGCAAAGGCTGTCCACTTGGGCACCGGAGCTGATATCCACTTCAGTTTCAATAAAGCACGCTGGTCGATCGTAATGGAGTTTAACCCCTCTCGATTTGCTGATCCTGATGGCACAACACTGGTGCCCGTCGAAGCAGTCGCTCGCATCACCGAACTCCTCATTGAAGAGTATTTCAAAGATGGTGAAGCCTTACCCGCTTTTGCGGTGACCGAAGGTGGAGAAGAGAGTCTTGAGTATTGGGAAGACAACTGGCGCAGTCAGATTCGGATTGTGCGTTTAGACGTCGCCCGAGATTTCTACATTACTGATCCTCTCTTTAATATCGATTTATTCAAGGAGACGAAAGCTAAGTACGCAAGATCTGTCGCTATTCATTACAAGAATGGAATTGCCGAGACTTGGGAATCAACAAATTCAAGAAAGTCTGGGCATGTTAAGTTCTATAACAAGTATCGCCAAGCTGCGAAAGCTGGAGTTAAAGACATGCCAGTCGTGGGTACCTTTCGGTTCGAATACATGTTGCGCAATAAACACCTTCAAAAAGCCCATATTCACACCCTGGAAGATCTAACTTCTGCGAAGTTTGAGTATGCACTACGCCAGGGTTGGGAAATTGCTGGACTTGGAAAACCGGTTATGCATCCATCAGCTTGGATTAAACAAATCCATGATTCTGCACTCGCTCCTGAGACTAAATCTCAAATTGTTGGTCTCTTGCAAGCAGAGATGATGGGCCTAGATCTTTGTCTTCGATCCTCTCAAGCGACCGCACTAAAGAAGGCTGCACGTGAGGCAGGACTTACATTTCGGCGCTCGCTTGCCTATCAGGGTAATTTGCGGTTCACCCTCGACTTAGAAACCGGAAATGCACTTACCGATAATTCGATCTACGTTCACACTGACAGAGATGAATCTGCATGAGAACCTTTGGATATACCTACGAAAGGATTAACATGGAAAAACTATATACACCTGCTGAAGTAGCCCGCCACATGGGAGTTACTCGCGAGACTGTCTACTCAATGATTTCGAGAGGTCAACTAGATGCCTTTCGCTTTGGGCGTTCTCGAAGAATTTCTGAGCAGCAGATTAGAGAAAGCATGAGTCGACGTTATCAAGTAGTGATTGATGCAACTCAACCAAATGCCGCTTAATCGAAGTTATATGATCAGAGTAATTAATCGATAAGCAAATAACAGGAAAATGACCTTGCAAAGTGTTGATTCACAGTAATTATCTGAAAGTGCATCATTACTAACGCTCACAGACGTTGATAAATCTGTGAATTGACCTTGCAGGGGTCTGTACATGGAGGGGCACACATAGAAGACCTCAATCAAATTCGAGCAGTAGCTCGTGAAGGAATTACAATGGAAAATTTCAAGTCAAGACAATTTGCCGAAAAATCGGGTACTAAGCTTCCAGCAAAACTATCTAGCCACTCCAGAAAGATGTATCCAGAGTTAGCAAGCTTCATAGACATGCAAATCAAGCAAGAGCAATTGTTGAAGCTGCAGCGCGAGAACCACTCGAACTTAGCCTTTGGTAGGCCTAGTCCTTAGGCTTTGAGGTCGGATTCCACTCCCACCCAGCCAGACTTTCTAGTCGCCGAATCTGTTCCTTTGTTAGTTGACCATTTCGATATTTACTTCTCTGATGTGCCATCCACTTAGTGAGTAGTTTTCCATTTTCCATGTGTCTCGATGAGACTGATGTGTGACCTTCTCGATCAGCAAACTGCTTAGCATTTGCAAATCCGACTTCCCAGGGGTCTAGGGCATCCCAACGAAAACCTATTGAATCCAAGAGCTCTTTCCGTGATGGATCCATTTTCCCTCTAGCAAAGAACTTACGTTGACCGGTTACCCACTCGCCTAATTTACTCTTCTCTCCATTTACCTTATAAGGCACATTGGCATGTCCGTTAACTTTAACAAATTCCTTAAGTTCGGCAAAAAAGTCTTGCCAAAGTGTTTCCATTAAGTCCCAAGTCCATCCGGAATCTACACTTTCCAAACGACTGATTTGGTCTGCTGAAAGTCTTCCCTGTTTGTATTTTGTTTTTTGATTTGCAACCCAGGTCCCAAGCTTGAATTCATTAAAAACAAATGAATTGGGGATTCGTGAGTTTCCATATACCGCAACGTAATCACACAATAATGTGAAGGCTGCTTCCCAAGTGTCATTGAATGGAGTCCAGCTCCAATCTGCAGAAGAGGCTTCAAATTGCTCAATGACGCTCTGATCTAACCTCCCCTTCTTGTACGCATCTCGTCGATGGGAAATCCACTTACCTAGAGCAAAGCCATCAATAACATAGTCGATTGGTACCCGACTCGATCCGTTCATTTTTATATACTCTAAAAGATATTTGAATTTAGATTCGAATACGTCATCTACTGGATTCCACGTCCATGTGCTCAGGCTTTGAAGCTTCTCTACTCGGTCGAGTGAGAGACGACTCTTTGTGTCGGGGTTCAGGAAGTTAGCTCGTTGATGAAACACCCAATTACCGAGACTCTCTCCCTCCTCTATGTGAATTGCAGGCACAGAGGTATGGCCCTCTCGTGCTTCAAACACCTTCAATAACTCATACATGTCTTGCCAGTCTTGATCTTTTGGGTTCCACGACCAATCACTGGCAGCTGAATCGAGTAACTCGATTTTTTCGGGCGAAAGTTCTTCAGCTCGATACTTCGCGCGCTGCATAGCAACCCATTTTCCAAGCTGTGCTGTCGACACATTTTTACTTGAGACTCTCGATGTGCCAGTCCGTTTAATGTGTTCAACGAGTTCATGAAATCGCGTCTGCCACATTTCCTCAGCTGGATCCCAAACCCAGTCACTCGACAGATTCTCCAATTTCTGTGCTCTCTCAAGCGGCAAGCTTCCTCGACGGAAAAAGGTGCGTTGCTTTACTACCCAGTCACCAACATTTGAACCCTCAAAAATCTCAATTGCGGCTGGTCTTGAATGTCCAAAGGTTTCTACAAACTTAATCATCCGACCAAACATTTCATCCCACGAACTTGAAGCCATTTCGATAGTTAGAGCTTGGATGGTGTTCACAAATTCAGTATCGACCGAGGAAGGAATATCCCAAATCAGCCTCGAAGGCATTCTCTCAATAGCTCCGCGTTGACCAAGTTCTGTTCGTAATTTATCAATTTCTTCACCAAACTCTTGATCGTGTGCGCGAAGCGCATTTAGGACGTCACCAATCTTCTTGTAGTTGGTTGTGTCAAAGTTTGCTATCTCCTTTTTTCCTTGAGGAATAAATATTGGAACAACAATTGTTCCATGTGTCTTACCTATTCCTCCAAGACGAATTGCCCGACCGACTGCTTGAATAATGTCTACTTGAGAAGATTTAGGATCAACAAAAACAACTGCATCAAGAGTGGGAACATCGATTCCTTCAGTCAAGCAGCGAGCATTTGTAACTAGGCAACTCTTTGTTTCATCAATATTCTTGAGAACATCCAGAATGCTTCTACGTTTATCAGTGGGCATGGCGGACGAAATAGTTGTCGAAGTAAAGTCACCTGAAAGTACCTCATCTTGAGGCATCCACTGATTCACTAAAACTTGATCAGAGCCAAATTTCCTTGCTTTAGACACTCTTGAGTGAAAGGAAATCACTCTTCGCAAGTTCCACTTCCTCATTGCCTTCGCCAGGGCGACATGTAGGGCGAGAGATTCCGAGTCTGTCTCAATTGCGCCGGCTTTTACTAGTGCTCGTTTATCGACTAGCTCCGAAACCTCTGCACTAGCAATACCTACAATCACAACACGATAGTCAGTCAGAATTTTGTCTTTTATAGCCTGAGCAAACGAATAGTTGAAAAAAACGGAACCAAAAACTTCCCTATCGTCCATCGAGAGGACTTGCATGTCGCTCGACTCTAACATTTTCTTGATTTGGGGTGAGAAAACCCTTGGCGTGGCTGTCATGAATAGTCTCTTTGTAACTGGTGCCTCAGGATCTAGAAATGAACCAAAATCACGACCTGTTTTACCAGCTAATCGATGGGCTTCATCGCAGATTAGTAAATTAACTCTCTGCTTAGATTTTTTAATTGCAGCTAAAAGAATCGGTGAAGAATGGTATGTGCTAAAAACAACTTTAGATTTAGGGCCTTCCAAGAACCTTGCAATCTCACTTTGATTAGTAGTTGCCGGAAAATCGAAATCAATTAGTCGCGAGTTGTCCTGGGGATCGTTTGTAACGCTGTCATCTGAACAAACAGCGAGCCAATTGAATTGTTTTACTCGATCCTTGAGCCAGTCATTTAAGGTTTGAGAAAGTAAAGTTAAGGAAGGGACCAAAACGACAGTCAAATCTTTTGCAATAACTTCGTTAATTCTAAGTGCTGTCAAAGTTTTTCCGGAACCGCAGGCCATAATTAATTGGCCACGATCTGACTTCTTAAATCCAAGTACAACTTGATCGAGTGCTTCCTGTTGATGCGGGCGTAATTTTCGGGGTATAAATGATGGTTGGATTTTTTCTTGGGAAACTAGACTCCAATCGACCGCCGAGTCATTTAACCGAATCCAATCAACAATCTGCACGGGTTTTTCCTGTGCAGCTAGCGTTTCTCTAGCATTTGGACCAACGCTTTTAGTTGTAGTTACCAACAATCTGTGTGAGTAAAACTTGCGATTGGACGCGCTAAGAAAACTATCAATATCAGCTTTCTTAAGCTGTGAATCTGGACTATACGCTTTACATTGAATGGCCCAATAATCACCGGTAATTGACTCGGCAACTATGTCGATACCTGTGTCACGACCTGTTTTATGTGGGAATTTGTCCCAGAGCCAAACATGTTTCAGCTGAGAAGACCATACAGGATCGCTTTCAAGCCACCACTTGATTGCTCGTTCGAAAGTCTTCCCCTTGATATTTACGTCGGAGGAAAGTGATTCGAAATAGTCCTGGAACGACTGCATCTGCTTTATTTCGCCAGAATTTCTTTACTGTAAGTAGCTAAAATTCGGGAGAGGTGCTCATCAGCCTTCTTAGTCAATTTTGTAAAGTCAAGCAGCAGTAATACCTGGCGAAATAAGTCTTCTTTTGCGTTTGTTTTGGAAAGTGCCGGTCTCGATTTCATCACTCCGCGAATAATCATTGCGATTTCTCTGGGCGGGATGTCATAGAGATCTCTAGCACCACGTACTCGAGTGATTACAGGTTGTTGATCTGCCATTCGAAAAGAAGCACTTGCAATCGATTCGCCTGATACCTGTTCTTCCATGACGACTTCTTCGCGAGTGACAAGGCTCTTCAATTTGTCGATGTACTCATTCTCATTGTTCGAACTAAGAGAAGATCCGCCAGTAGCTTTGTAGTGCCTCCGCATTAAATATGATCCAAGAATTGGTCCTTCAATTTTGATTATTTCTTTCAATTCATTCATCACTTTCCAACTACCGGATGAAATCTTAGACATACTCGCGACGTCTTCACGATCCCAGCTCTGATATGACTGCAACCAAGAGAATTCTCTTGCAACCGGCTTTGGAAATTCTCGTACGCGAAGGCCATCGATATAAACCTCTCTTGGCCCTAATTCACCGGCACTTGAGTATGAAATGTTATCTGGATCAAAATCGAGATGATTAGCACTACCAATAGTTACAGAGTCATAATCTTCGCCATCATTTTCAGCACTGATTTCGATTGCGAGTGAATCTTCCCAACTATGAGGATTTGACTCTTCATTAGCTAATGTCAAAACTTCCATATTCTTTGTTGAAACAAATTTCTCTAACTCTGGCCAGAGTTGATCCAAATAGGTTGGGTCTCCATAAAAGCGTGACTCAGGGATTCTGAAGAACTTCCATCCACACCTTTGCAAGATTTCCTGACGTATTAGGTCTTTTTCAAAGGCTTCGGGGCCACCATGCCAAAAATCTCCATCGCATTCAATTGCGTACTTTCCGTAAGGCCCAACAACAACTAAATCAATTCGATACTCATGTCCATCAATTTGAGGCTCAAACTGTGGAATTACTTTATATCCTCTTTCTACAATTCGATTATGGACTCTTTGTTCAAACAGAGAATCGAAAGGCTCTACACGTTCATCATTTGAAACTTGCCCGACTGCTCCCTCAACAGGATTTAGCAGTCCTCGTTCAACGTTTTGGCAATAGTCAATCAATTGTCTACGCAAATCTGAAGTGTTCTTGATATCTGTCGCCCTTAAGCTGTGAACTAAAACCATCTGATCCTTGGCACGAGAAGCCGCGACGTTATATCGCTGCACCATCAATTCCTTAGTTTGAGAAGTGAATCTCTGATTTGGTGCCATCACCATGGAAAGAAGGACAACGTTTCTTTCGGATCCTTGGAAGTCAGGTGGCATTCCAACCCTAATCTGTCGAGATTCCATCTCTGAAGGTGGCACAAGATCGATAAGTCTTGCTCGGATAACCTCTTGTTGTTTCGAACCTTGAAGAGTGACAACTCCTATTGTCATATTTCGATATGCAGGGTCCTTTGTCATTCGAAGGACTTCCTGTGCAACCGCTTCTGCTTCGGGCTGATTCACTTGTTGACCAGAAGATCCCCTTACAAATCCGGTTTCAACGAAAATAGTCTTAATTGGTGGCAGTGCATCCGTGCCGGTCTGTCTAACTGGTATCAAGCGAATATTTTCAGGAATGTATGCAACTTGATTTGAGAATCCAATAATCTCTGGAACGCATCGCCTGTGTTCAGTTAGAGTCACCATATTCCCGAAAGACACTTTGCACTCATCAAACAAACTCAAATCCGCATTACTCCAGTTTGCTTTTCTTGGATCATCTGCCAAATGGCGGTTAACAATTTGTTCAATTTCTGCAACCGGTAGCATCCCACCATCCGGAGAGACCTGTTTGTGGTCACCTACAATTACTACTCGCTTTGAAAGTGCAAGTAAAAAGACCGAATCCAATCTTGCTTGAGATGCCTCATCTACGATCACAACATCAAACATCTCGAGCTGAGCTGGGAAGAACTGAGCAACTCGATCGATAGGCATGATCCACGCTGGTATAGCTGGTATACAGCTAGTCAAATAATTGCGAATATCGCGTTTTCTGCGAGCCGCTGTAATTCCAGTACCAGCTCCAAGTTTCTTAGACTCGAGGGCATAGCGATTCATATTCGTAATTGTTGTTGCATCAATTCGATCTAGCGCTTTTTTCCATGACCTACGTCGAGCGAGTTCACGGACTTTCTTTTCAATCTGATCATCACATCGAGTGACAGCACGGAATAAAATCCCATAGTCATCAAGCTCTTTATTTCCTAAAGTTTCTCCAAGACGTTTCCACTTGAATGCATTTACGAGTTCATTGACTCGATTTAGGATTTCATGCTCCTCGGAAGCTGTAAAAGTTGCATCGACCCAAGTCGTTGAAGTACTTACAAGCAAGTGATCATCAGCCGACAACTTGCTGAAGTATTCGATTAGAGCTTTTTTGGACTCAAGTTGCTCAACATGAGATTCAAGTATCAGACGGCTCTTGCTGAAAGCTTCTGCGTCACTTCCTCTGATATCCCTAACGTAGTTTGAGACATATTCTGGCTCTTGTCCCTGAACCCCCGCTTGTAGTTTTGCAACATGGGCATTGAGTTTACGATCGTATTCTTTGAGCTCGTCTACTGCATTTATTGCAAGAGCAGCATCATACAAATGCTCTAAATCGAGTGGTTGATGCAGATACTTGTTTGTTTTGGGAAGTTTTTTCTTAAGGAATTCTTTTATTGCTTTGTTTGCTGAATTTAGAGCCAAAGTGTTCTCGAGCACCTTGGATTGCTCGCTGAGCCAAAGTGTTTTGTCATATCGATTATTTGGGATCGCTTCTGAAGAAAGTTCAACATCGGTCATGAAGGTTTTTAAAAGTTGATCGAATTGAACTACTGCCCTCAGTCGATCGAAATCTTCAGCCTTATTGGGAGATTTACCTAAAATCTTGACTTGATTGAGTATTGGCAACGCATTCTTCATCAAGGCGCTTGATAGCAAAGGCTTCTTGATTGATCCAGTTACTGAGGTTTTTAGTGCCCCCTTTGATGACACCCTCTCCTTTAATCCATCCAGGATTGGCAACCATTCAAGGCTTGTTTCGCCACATTCAATATCGGTGACTTGACCTATAAGGGCTAAAACAGCTTCTAAGTTCTCTAGCGTCTTGCGTCCGTTTTCTAGTCGAGAAATGAAAGTAGCTTCGCCAAGAGAATTTGTTGCATCTATTGCACTCTTTAGCCAAGGTGGATTCGAAACTATGACGGCATTTTGTAGTTCAATTGCCGGTTCAAGTAAATTCACAAGCTGGGTCGCGTACTCAGGAATCAACTGCCATTCGGGATCTGACTTTTCCTTAAGGGTTTGTAGTTTCTGAGCTTTTTGAAAACTTCTATCTGGCCAGATTTCTTCCTTTGTTGGCAATCTGAGATCTGAACTGATTTGGAGTTGCGACTGCCATATTCTTCGTAATTCTGCGCCGATGAATTCAGCATCTGATCCTGTGTACAAGGGGGCTTTAGCATTGGGATCAGATATCTCGGATAACCAAGAAAATTCGGCACGTTGATCTAGATGAACTAACGCTAGGTGTCCGGGACTGCCTGTTAGCCCCTCTACTTCTATTGAGGTTGTTTCCTGGGCACGGATATCAATAATTGCTCTTATATTTCCAGCGCGTTCTGCATGCAACGCATCAATTGAAGCAAGTTCCTCTTTCTCAAACTTCTCAAAACCATCAATCAATTCCGTGCGATCTTCATGAGCAGCAACCAGGGCATTAACCGCTTTCTGCAGATCATCGTTATCCGATTTACCTCCGCCCAAACTCGCAACAGCAAGCTCCCTGATTTCCTCAGGTAATTGCGAGCGCACTTCACGCAGAGCTTGCGGAGTTTGCGCTGCGACCAGAACTCGTTGTCCCTTAGCAAGGAAGTGCGAGACCATCACTGCAATTGTTCGCGTCTTTCCGGTGCCTGGTGGACCTTGGATAATCGTGGCATTTCGTGTGTCGGCTCGTTCAAGAGCTTTCAGCTGTTTGGAGTTAAGCGCTAAAGGTAAATAAGCCGAGTCATCAATAGAGACAACAGCACCATCACCGCTCCAATCGGAGGATGATGATTTTTCTCCATATCCTGGCTCTAAGAGTGACTGAAGTGGGGCTGGAATGCTGTCAGCTTCGCCAAAGAGAGTCTCGAGTGTTTCAAGCAGTTTGATTAAGTCTTGTTTGCCACGCTTTCTTAGGATTAGAGAAGGTGCCAGTACGAGGCTGTCCCTTTTCTTAAAGTCAACAGGGTCAATGTCGGAAACGATGTCAGCCCTGAACTTATGGGCGAGTTTAATTAACTCTTTCTTGATTGATTCATCAGTCAGATCATCGACTTTATTGAGTACCTCGCGGACAATCTCAAGATCCGGAAGGTCTGGCTTCTTAAATCCCTGAATCCAGTCATCTTCGATATTAAAGTTCGCTGTATCATCGACTCTTACGAAAAGTGTTCCCGTGGTTGAATCTAAATCAATTATGCATGGGACTGTAAATATGTGCCTATCGATTTCTTTTTCTGTGCCCAAGCCAAGGCGTAGGCGACCAATTCCAAGTATGAATTCCCAATCCTGAGATTGATCTCTTACCTGATCTCTAGTCTCAAAGAGTGAGTTGTAGAGTTTTCGAATTTCGAGGTCATCTTTAGACTTAATAGCCCACTGCTGCCACTTATCCAGCCATGTTCCAAATTCTTTAACTAGATTCGGATGATCCTTAATATCCATTTCGGTTAGTACTTGATCATCAGACTGATCTGCTAGCTCAATTCTTTCCATCAATTGAGGCGTTTCGTAAATGAATTCAATATCACCATCAATCCACGGGCCTAGCTCGGCAGATGGTTGTGGGGGTTCCGGAGGCGTGATTTTTGGGAGCCGAAGGATCGATCCTTTTGTTTCCTTGAATGTTGTGATACCAAGTTGAACTACTGATGCAATATCGCCACCGAGTGCACCCATGGCGCGTAGTCCGACTGATCCCCAGAAAGCAACGCCATTCTTTGTTGCCGGAGTCTCGTCCAAGTGGTGGACCCAATGTCCTGTAGCGCTCGCATAGGTCGAAATAGTCTTTACGGGTTTGTTTCGAAGGCGTAGCAAATCTTTTAGGAAGCCAAAGAGAGCTCGTGATTGCTCGAGGCTTGTCTTTGCCATGCGCTCTAAACCTCTCACTCCTGTACGGTTTTTGTACTCCTTACATTAGAGATCCCCACCGACAATCAATCGGGCCAGCAGGGATATAAATTCAGGATTTGTACAAGGGTAATACTGAAAAGCCATCCTGCATATTGCTTTGAAGAAATATTTGGTCAGAACCTAAGGAAAATCCAAAAAAAGTGATTTGGCACCCCCCCACCTTTAATCGATGGTCCTAGATGAAGCTCTCCAGCCCAGATGTACAGGCAAAGACATGAAGCTGAGGCAGTAGCCCAAAATTAATGAATGGTCGCCCTATAACCCGGAGGCAAAAAACACAACAATCGTGATGGCTTCCATTCGATTATTTCAACCACTATTTGTGCAGACTCTGCTGGAAGTCTGAACTAATTTAACCGATGGAAACCACCGCTCGGCGGTTCGCTGCTCGACCGGCTGCTGTGGCGTTTGAGGCGACCGGATCTTTAAATCCCTTGCCGATCAATGTCACTGTCAGATTCTTATTGGCCAAAAGTAGCTTCAAATAGCTGTAAATCGCTGTTGCACGGGCCAATGAAATCTTGTCATTAGTTGCCTTAGTTCCGGTCTGATCTGTATATCCGTACACGGTTAGTTGTGTAAAGCCCTTCGCCTCCATATCTTCTGCAACCTTCTTCAAAACTTTCTTTTGTGCAGTCGTTAGCTTTGTTGAATTTGTCGCAAAATTTGCGGTTCCTACTTCAACTAACTTCTTAGGAGTGATATAGGTTGGAACGACTGGATTTGAAGCAGTTCCAGAGACACCCGTTGCGATGATCTGCAAAATTGAATTTGGTCCAAGAAGTTGATTTACTAAACAGGTTGTCGCTGTGGTTGTACAAACAGTTGTATCTCCAAGCTTCACGACAGTCTGTTTTACGGGTGAAATGTTATTCCACGAAACAACTGTTGCCTTTGCAGATGCGGGTCGATAAATGGCGCCAGTAATCAAATCAAGAACTTCCGGGGACTTGACTAAGATTGTTATTGGAACCGTAGTTACCTGACGGAATGTGTCCACAATCCTCACTGAGACAAAGTAAACCCCAGTTTTGCGTGGCTTGCCAGCAAAGCGGGCACCGGTTGAGGTCCTGGCTAATTTCACTCCTGCTGGCAACCCAGTGGCTCGCAGACTTGTTACAGTTCCTTCGCCTGTTACATCAAGAGATATTGAAAGAACCTGTCCCAAGAAAATTGTGGTCGATCCCGTTGCATTTACCGAGATACCTGAAGGAGTTTTAATCGAGCGAAGGTTTGAGTTCACGCTCTTGTCGGCCACAAGTACAGTTGTAAACACTTCGTACTCCCGTCGAGGAGTTAGCCCACTAATTGCGGTTGAAAGGTAGATGTCTCCATCTGCCGTCAGAGTTTGACCTGTCAGTGAGTTAACTGAAATAACCTTGGAAAATAGGCACTTATTTGTGCTCTTTCCAACGCAGAATTTCACATCAAAACTCTGGCCAGGCCACTTAACTGTTGCATTCAGCTCAACTGTTGAGCTTTGGATCCTTGTAACTTCCTGAAGGGTGACTTCGGTGCGTGGATCAATTTGAATTGCGTAAGCAATTTCGGCAGCACCAACAGCTGCAAGCAGTGAACATGTTCCTGTTGAATTCCATGAAATCAATCCAGTCTCTGTCACTGAACAGGCAGAAGATGTAGAGCGCCACTTCAGTGTTGAACCAGTTGTTGTTTTACTTGGAAGTTCAAACTTTGCATCAGCAAACACAACTGAACGAGCAAAGTTTGGTGTTTCAAATGCAGGGGCAACAACGACCGGAACCGGTGTTGGTTCCGGCGTAGGTGTAGTCGGAGTTGGGGTTGGTGTTGGTTCCGGCGTAGGTGTAGTCGGAGTTGGGGTTGGTGTAGGTGTAGGCGTCGGAGTTGGAGCAGGTGGATTAATCAGATTTGATGCGCTGCTCGGATCTGAAGTACCCACACCATTTGTTGCAGTCACAGTAAATGAATAACGTGTTGTGTCAGTTAATCCACTTGCTGAACAACTGGTTTGAGAAGTACGACAAACTTCAACACCTGATGAAGTTACTGCGTAGAAGATAATTTCTGAACCACCCATATCCGACGGTGCGCTCCAAGTTACAGTTGATACACCACCAGAACTATCTGTTGCACTTACCCCGGTAGGTGCAGTTGGCTTCGACTGGACAACAAAGATTTCTGGGTCAGAAGTAATGTTAACGGTTACTGTTCCATTTTGAGTGGCGCGGCCTAATTCAACAACTTGTCCGGCTAACTGACTGTAAACAATTGCTCCGGATTTAATAGACGTGTCCCTGATTGTTACTCGAATTGGAGATCCTGGTGCAGTATCTGGAACATCGCCCGTTGGATCCACCCAAGCAATAACAACGGTTAAAACATAATTGATAGTTCCTGAAACTCTTGTTCTAGCCGTAGCAGAAGGTGAGGCTGCTAAGTAAAAACCAAGCTCAGTGTTGTTTGGGAGAGCTTCCTTAGGAACAAAGACGCTTAATCCATTGTCACCTGTTGTGTTGAAGGTAAAGGTTTGGTCCGTACTAGAAGAAGCTTTCGCATTTGGTAATTGTCGAGTCAATTGCGCGTCAGTAAATCCAGTTAATGAACTTTGTCTCCAGCGTGCATAAAGTGTGACTGATGAACTTGGTGTGTATGAAACATCTGCCAAACTAACTAGTGATCCTCCAGTGCTAGCGTCATACCAACCCTGGAAAACATAGTGATTTCGTGTTGGACGTGGCAAGGTAACGCTTCCGCCAGCGTCTGTTGTAGCCGAACCAGGAATACCTGTTCCGCCTTGAACACTATAAGTCACGGTGTAGACATCAATTATCCATCGAGCAAAAAGAGTTGTAGAAGCGGTAGGAACAAACGCGCTTCCAGAAAGTTTTGACCCGTTGCGAGTTAGCGACCAACCATCAAAACTGTAACTTGATTTCACATGATTTCCGACAGTCGGTAATGAAATATCACTTGAAGTTCCTACTGTGTATGTGCTCGCAGATGTTGCTGTTCCGGTTGAGCCATTCCAGTCATAAGTGACCGTATAAACATCTGCAATCCAAAGTGCGGTTAATATGATGTTTGCAGAACCCACGACGTATGTCGCACCTGGTAGATAGGTGTTTGTTGTATCGCTGTATCCATTAAATGTGTACCCAGTTCTGGTTACAGCTGCGCCAACAACAAAACTTTGTCCGATTGTCAATGAGCCTTGAGTCGGCGCGGTTGTGCCACTTGAAACATAGGTGACGGTGTAAGAAACAGCAGTCCAGTTTGCAGAGAAGATGAAACGTGTGGCGGTAACAGTTGTCTGGATACCCGTAGATCCCTCATTAGCATCAGCAATTGCGATTCCATTTTGATCTTCCCAGCCCGCAAATTCATATCCGGCGCGTGTTGGATCTGCATTAAGTGTTATTGCCTGGTTATTGGTACATAAATTGCTGGTTGAGCACTCTGTATCAAATTTTGTGTCGCTGCCTGCAAAGGTTCCACCATTGTTTACGTAAGTCACTTCATACAGCTGCACCCAGACCGCTGTGTAGGAAAGGTTTGACGTCCCAACTGTCACTATTTCTCCAGCTTGGAAAATAGTTGCTCCGTTATCCCAACCAGCAAATTGATATGAAATACCGCCGGATGATGCCCGTGTTATCGCATTTGCAAGAGTGAAAGTTTGACCAATGGTCAGTGATGCTTGTGTCGGAGTCGAGTTCCCGCTATTTGCGTTATAGGTAATCGTGTAAGAGATTGGTGTCCACACTGCAGACAATGTGACGTTGGCTGCCGTTGTGTAACCCCCACTTAAGACCGGTGTATTTCCACCAACTGACCAACCTGCAAATGTATGGCCAGACTTCGCCAGTGTTCCGCGGCCTGGGAGTGTGATTGCCGTGCCACCAGTTGTATATGACTCTGAAGCGGTTGCTAAGTCTCCAGTTGCACCATTTTTAGCATAAGTAATTGTGTATGTAACAGCGCTCCATTGAGCATATAAAGTGAAATCGGCGGTCAGGCCATGTGCATATGGGAAAGTCAGCGCACTTCCACCAGTAGCACCCGCAAACCAGCCATTGAATGAATATCCAGATCGAGTTGGAGTTCCAGGTGAGACAGAAATACCGCCGCCAGTTGAGGTGCTACCAGAAGCTACAGAGCTGCCACCTTGAGTGTCATAAGTTACTGCGAGTGTCTTTGCGGTCCATCTTGCGTATAGCGTGAAGTTTCCAGTGTTTGGTGGTGAATAAGGGAAGGTCAGAATGGTTCCACCATCTGTTGCAGACCAACCTGCAAAATCATAACCAGTACGTGTTGGTGCCGTAGGTGCAGATAGAGACCCACCGGTTAACACAGATCCTGCATTTACCGAGGTTCCGCCCTTTGAATCATAAGTAACGGTTAAAGTATTTGGATTCCATTTTGCGTACAAAATTAAATTTGATGTGCCTAAGGTGTAACTTTCGCCGCCTGTATAAACAGTGCCGCTTCCATTTGAATTATCTGTCCAACCACCCCAGGTGTATCCAGTACGTGCCAATGAGCCAGTGTTTCCAGAGACAAGCACACTTCCATTCCTTAAATAGATTGTGCTATCAACGGGAACTGATCCACTGGTATTCGACTGCCCGTTGTAGGTGGCAGACAAAGGCGCACCATAAACACTTGGCCCGAAGAAATATGGGTGTCGACCAACTGAATTCTCGGCTTCAGCGGTGAACTCGTAATCAAGACCTGGCAGCATTGTGTAGGACTGCCTATAAGTCCCGTCGCTTGCTGCATCAACTATCGAGAAGCCCCATACGTAATCTGAACCAGGTGCTTTATATCCATAACTCAACCACCATTTCGTAATTGGTGATCCATTACTATCGGCACTCCAATCAATGGTAATACTCAAACTCGTTGCAGAAGATGCGGTAATCACACCGGTGGCCTTGCCTGGAACCGTCGCAGTTCGTGGAGTTCCATTTACCGCAGCTGAATCTGCACCGTTAACTGTATTGATCGCACGAATCTTTACTGAATAAGTTGTACCAGCAACTAAGGAAGATGAGCTTGCACTCACAGTAGTGATCACAATTGGAGAAGTAGTACCCGGTGTGGCCAGATTCTTGAAGGTTGTACCGCCATCAGTTGAGTATGCATAGTTTGTTAGCGCAGTTCCGTTATTCGTACCCGCAGTAAATGCAATTGAGAGCGAACCAAAACCGGCTGTGATTGCTGTAATAGTTGGAGCTCCAGGTGTCACATCGCTAAAGGTGAAGGTGGAAGTAGCACTGGTCGCATCGTTGAAATTATCACCACCAGCTTTTGTTGCCTTGATCAGACATGTTCCAGCTGTCGTCGCGGTGAGCGTTGCGGTCGACGAATTCGAACTTAAAGTACAAGAGGTAGCTGTTCCTCCAGATTCGATTGCATAAGTGACATTTCCACTTCCAGAACCACCGGATGTAGTTGCATTCAACGCTTGGGAATATGGATGGCTCTTGCTTGAGGTTCCAAGGGAAGAGATTGTCAGCGTTGATTGGTTCGCTTTGCCTACAGTGACAGTAGTTGTTGAACTTGTAGAGGTTGAGTAATTCACATCCCCTTCATAAATGCCACGCACAACAAAATCACCAACGCCGGAAGGGGTCCAAGAACAATTTGCACTTCCCGACGAAAGATTTCCGGTAGTACATAACGTGTTATTTGAAGCGTCCTTAAAGGTGACTGTGCCTGTCGCGCCTGCTGTCACTGCGGCCGTCAAAGTTACGGCGGTACCAAAAGTCGGGGTTGTGGATGATGCAGTAAAAGTCGTGGTCGTATTTGCCGTGTTCATCGTCAAAGTTGCAGCATTCGATGCAAGAAAGGCCACCGCGGTTGCGTTCGCACTGGTATTTGAAATAGTCACGCTGTAATCGCCAGCATCGGCAACCGTGGGAGTTGAAATTGTGTAAGAAGTCGATGTAGCTCCAGATATGTCGTCAGAGCCCTTCTTCCATTGATACGAAAGAACCGTTCCAGTCTCGCTGAGTGATCCAATAACCACAGTAAAGGTCACACTTGTTCCAACGCTCCTTGTTGCACTTGAAGGCTGTGTTGAAATAGTTGGCACCTCAGGTGTCACAGTCAAATTAGTGCTCGAAGTTGCTGTGCCACCAGCAGTTGTCACCGAGATTGCGTAGGTCGCACCAGAAGCCGCGTTTACAGTAAATGTGATCGTTGTTGAATTAACCACTGTGAAACTTGAAGCAGAAGTTGTCCCTTGTTTAACAGCAGTCGCATTTGAAAAGTTAGTGCCTGTAATCGTTACTGTGCTTCCAAAGACAGCAGAACTTGGAGTGTTCACATTCGAGCTTGCAAACGATGTCAGTGTTGGAGAAGGTACAGCTGTAGAAGTTCCCGAAACAGTGGCAGTGCCTGATGTGTACCCAGTTCGTGAAGTGCCTTGCGTAATTGTTGCAGTTGTTCCAGGAGACAAACCAGTAACAGTCAATAGGCGATTAGATCCCGTAGTCGAGGTGACGGAAACTGAGCCACTGCTCACAGTTGGAGTCGCCCACGTATAGGCGGAATCAAAGTTTGTAATCGTTACTGTGAAGCCATCTGCCGTTTCTGTTGGAGTACCGAAAGTTGGAACTAGGGCTGCACCTGCTGTTACAGCCCAAGTAATTGGTCCGACTAATGCATACGCGGTTCCACCATTTGCATCAATCGCCCTGATGTAGCCGCCATTTCCAGTAGAGACGGTAGTAAAGGTTCCAGTTATCACTCCAGTTGATACATCAATAGAAAGCCCCGCAGGTGCACCAGTCATGTAGTACTGCCAGGATCCCCCACCGCCTGAAATGCTAAAGGGAGTTGAGTTTGAGAAACTGGCACCGAAAACACCGTTCAGATTGTTTGCCGTTGTAGTGGCATTAACCGTTACAGGAGTCGTTGTGTACTGTGGCAAGAATTGATAAGTAGAGAGAACACTAGAAGTAACGCCACTTAATGTGTTTATGACTTCTACGATGTAGCAGGTACTGGTATTCCAAGTTGAAATAGTCTTGGTTGTGTTTATGGCCAAGTCTGTCGAACCAGATTTAGCTGATGAAGATGAGGAGCAGTTTGTTCCTTCCCTAATTTGCCAAGTCAGGACACCAGCATCTGTCGTCGTAGCGTTAACCGTGAACGCAACATCTTGATATCTGGCGTAGGTTGGTGAGTAATTTGCGCTCAAGAGTGAAGTTAAAGTTTTGTCAGGAACCAAAGCTGAATTACCAGATTTAACTTGAACATCAAACTTCGTGATCGTAGGAACAACAGGTAAATGAGAAATAGTCAGTGTGTACAACTTAGTAGTCGTTCCATCCTGAGCTGTGACTAGAACCTCGATGGTATTAGTCCCAACATTCAGAGATAGCGATCCTGAGGCTGATCCTGATGTTACAGACGTGTAGGAACCAGACGTTCCGAGCCGAACACCGATTGTTGCATTACCTTGATTACGTGTCGGAGTAACGGTGATCGAATTAGTTGCATTGGTGACTGTTGCTGAATATGAGGTAGTTGAAGAAGCAAATGTAGGTGAGAGAGTTCCTGATGAAATGGTCAACCCCGACAAAGTCGCATCATTTGAGGGAGTTGCAGTTGTAAAACCCGCACTGCTTACACTTGAGTTCACAAATCCACTTCGAACAATTACATATGCAACGTACTGAGTAGTGTTTGATAATCCAGTAATACTGACAGAGTTATTTGAAGATGCGCTACCACTACCTTTTGCAATAGCTGTGCCCTGGCTCAAAACGGTAGTAGCAGAAGGTGCGGCTGTAGCTGCATCGTAAACAAGATAGTAATAAGTCCCGGAGGAATCCGAGTTGAAACTTAAACTTGCACCAGATGTCGAAATAGATGAAATAGAAGGACTTGTTACTTCAGGAGCATTGGTAATTGTTACGGTGTATGTTTGTGAAGTTGAATTCCCAGCTGAATCTGTGGCAACAATATCTGTTATATAGGTGTTGTTACCATCTGCATCTGTCGGATTTTCAAAATCAGGACTCGATGCCAACCTGATATAGCAAGTAGAAGTGGCACAAGCGGTGGTACCACTTGTTGTCGAAGCAAGAACAAATTTAGAAGCATCTGGGCCAGTCAGGGACCAAGTAGTCGGATTCTCAGTTGAACGTAAGGTGTTGTAAGCATCTGCAGTGGCAATATTCTCAACAAATGTTGCGGCGCTAGTGGCCGCACCACTGCTCCCTGAAGCAGTTGAATTTGTAATGTTCGGTGCAACGGTATCTGAAGTTGTGCTTCTGTCAGCAGTACTAGGCGCTAACTCAACGTTTCCATTTGAATCGGTGTAAATTGTGTAAAGCCGATAGGTACCTGAAGCACTTGGTATGGGGCACGAGATCGAACCTGTGGTGCTTGGGTTCAAAACTGTCCCGCACAAAGAAGCCGAACTTAAGTCAGAATTAGATGAGTAATACAGGTCAATTTTTGCGTTGCCTGTTAACCCAGCGCCAACCTGACTAATCGAGTAATTGACAGTAACAGTTGAGTTAAATGATAAAGGACCTGAACTTACACTTGACTCGCCACTCCAAGCAGCATATAAAGTTTGATTAGTTGACGGCGTGTAACTTACAGGTGATTTATAACTGGTTCCCGTTAAATTGGAATTTTCATACCACCCTAAGAAAATATAGTTTGCCTTCGTGGGGGATGGAATGGAGATTGAACCACCCACTGACATCTGCCTTTGTGCACTTTGACTTGAGCCGCCATTGGAATTGAAAGTTACCAAATAGCAACCAATATATAGACTGGATAAGGTCAGCGCTGAACTACTTGCACGACCTAGATCATCAATTGCTTTCAGATATCTGGTTTGTGGTGAACAGCTATTAGCGCCGGTGAGACGAATAGGACTCGTGCTCTGAGCAGGATTGAGTGTTGTATATCCAGTTCCATCAGTTGAGAATTGATAATTTGAAATAGCTCGTCCATTAAGTGTCTGATTTATACTTACATCAGTGAATAAATTCCCTGCAACAGAGCTTACAAATGTTGGGGTTTGTGGAGAGCCGTAGGGAACTACTGCATCGGATTCGGCTGAAAGAAGCCCCCAGCCAACCTCATTTCGAGCAGATATTCGGAATTTATAGCTTCCGCCATTCACAATTCCGTTTGACGCATTAGTTGCTGTGAAAGTACGGGTTGATGCGAGTTGCGTACTGGTAGCAACTATCCAATTGGCTCCTGCATCTGCGGTGAACTCGACTTTATAGTTTGAAAGTGTTCCACCACCGGCCGAAGGAGCAGTCCAAGTACCCAAAACAACTTGACGCGAGCCATCTGTGCTTGCCGTAACAGTTCCTAGTGTTGGCGCACCCGGAGCTGTCTTTCCAAAGATTAGAATTTCTGAAAACTGCACACAAGTCGTGGCGAAATAAGGTGTCGATGCACATGGGGCATCAGCTTGGCCACTTGGAGTCGTTTCAAGGTAATAGTATTGATATGCAGTGGTGTTTGAGAATGTCTTTGTTGGATAACTGCCTCCATTTGCGATCGCACTTAATTCACTTGAGGACCAAGAGTCTGAACTAATGGTTGTGCAATCGCTAGAAGCGGTACTTGATGCTGTGCAACCCTTTAGAGTGTAAGAAGCAACTCGTCTGTTTGGATAAGAAACATCATCATCACCCCCCGAAAAAGACAAATCAGTGACAATTGCTAAACGATCAAGATTAATGCGAATGTTTGAAGATCCTGTGAAACTTATAAACTTCGAGGCAGTACTTCCGTCACAAGCTCCGGCTGGTGAAGATACGTTGGTTAATCCAGCATCCAATACGCATGAACCAAGTGAAGCAAGTGAAATCGAAGGCCCGGCAGCAACCGCTTTGTTCAAGTTGAATTCTGGAAAAGCGATCGGAATTGCCTGAAACAAAGTTAACAACAGTGTGAATGAAATAAAAACACTGACCACGCGTGAACGCGACCTGGTTTGTACTCTCACTGTAACTCTCCAACAATCTGTAGCTCACCCGAATCGATCACCCGTGAGGAGATATTGAGACTCGGGCACGGGGTCTGGCCCCCGTAGTTTGTAGAATCCAATTCTAGACTATTATTCTAGAACAATGTTTTAGAAACTCCTAAGCGGCAAGAAGGTCCCCATTGACCCCTTAGGGATGGATTTGGACTTAGATAGTGACATGGCACGCGCAGCTCACCCGACTAAATCCAAACTGGTCGAAACCGCTGCCCGTTTACTGAAAACTCATAAACCCTCAGAGATTTCTGTGGACCTAGTGCTCAGTGAATCCAAGATTTCGAAGGGTTCGCTGTATCACCACTTTGCAGACCTTGATGAATTAATTGAAACGGCGTTACTCGATCGCTATGCCCGTTGGGTAGATATCAGCGTCGGAGCAATGACTCAAATTCTTACCACTGCAAAGACATCCAAGGAAATCTACTTGGGGTTGGTCGAAGTAACCCGGCGTTCACAAGATAGGAATCTCAGTCCAGAGCGTTTTTTTAGGGCCGAAATCTTAACCAAGGCAAACAGTAGCCCACGCTTTGCCGCGAAGTTAAAGACGGTGCAGCAGGAGTTAACCGATTCATTAACTGACATTATCCGTGAGGCGCAAGAGCGGCAATTTTATAACAAGAATATTGATGCCAAGGCGATTGCGGTGTTTATCCAGGCATACACCCTGGGCAAGATAATTGATGACATTAGCGAAGATCCCGTGAATCAAGAAGCCTACGAGGCTTTAATCAATACGATTATCAAAGAGGTTTTTATCAAGGAATGATTTATCCAGCAGAAAACCCCTCTACGTTGTGCGAAGGGGTTTTTCTATATAAGGCTATTAGGGCTCACGTCAAGTCGTCTGGGCCCAAACTTGCTTTGCGTCGATAAATCTAGTTTAACGCTCTGAAGAAATTTTGAAGAAGAGTCGCCCTATAAGCCGGAGTGGATCTCCGTAGAAATTTCTGCCCACGTTTTTGCCCACATGCCCACGTTTTTGCCCACATAAATTTACAAAATCTTGTTAGGTTATGCAGAGAGTTGTAAAAGAAAAGTGACCATCTCCGCACGGGAAATGGCCACTAATCACTAATTTAAAGAAGAGTCGCCCTATAAGCCGGATCCTGTCCTCTTGCGAGGGATCACCATCCATCTAGATCTGTAATTGCTTACAGATTCAAGCAACCTACCCGTTGACTCGAGCGAGCAGCTCTCAAACGCCAA
>Ga0208788_1000081_pt1 | contig 49736 bp, 64 predicted proteins | sample Wag4_2014_7_11_3_FD_187363 | JGI IMG/M metagenome (GOLD analysis project Ga0208788, IMG submission 187363) | Fresh water mixed with fracking chemicals microbial communities from Ohio, USA - Utica-2 Time Series FC 2014_7_11 (SPAdes) (version 2) ... | reverse complement strand
GTAGCAGCTCTCTTATAGGGACGCGGCTAGACGGTAACGGCGGCGCAGGTGCGGGCGGTTCCGCAGCACTACTTTCCGCAGTTGGTGGTGGCGGTGTAGGAATAAGTGGCGTTGGCGCTAACGGTGTAGGTGACGGCGCTGGGGGGTCTGGCGGCACTAACGGTACGAGCACTGGGGGTGGCGTTTACGGCGGTGGTGGCGGCGGTAAGCGCACAAATACTAGCTCTTCAGGTGCTGCCGGTGGGGGCGGTGGTGGTCTTAGGTGGACGCCGGGGCTTGCGGTAACCCCTGGCAACAACTACTCTATCGTTGTTGGCAGTGGTGGAACTTCGGGGTTTCTTAACTCCGGGGGTCCTGGCGCAGTCAAAATCGCTTACTGGCAACCAGTTCCCTAAACCGCTGGTCAGCGGTATCATTCACACGGGCGCAGCCCGAAGGAGTTCGAGATGAAAGACGCGATGAAAGCCCTCCGGGCGCATGCCAAGAAGCCCGCCAGCCAAGCTCACGGCCCCGGCGCGAAGCTCGCCCAGGGCGGGATTACCTCGCCGATGTCCCAGCAGATGGGTCGCAACATGGCCCGCGCGCGCAACCAAGGCCCGGTCGGGCGCAAGAAGGGGTGAACCCATGATGAAGGCCAAGCCGGTCCCTACGCCTTCTGTAGGCCTCTCCGAGCGCACTCCCCCGCGCCTTGTCGTGGGCGCTGAGTCGACCGCCCCCTGCCCGCCTGTGAAAACCTCCGGGATCAAGGTGCGCGGCACCGGTGCGGCCACCAAGGGCACGATGGCCCGAGGACCGATGGCGTGAACTACACCCAGCTCAAGGCCGCTGTTGAGGATAGCGTCGAGAACACGTTCTCGGACACGGACTTTGCCACGCTGACGAAGCTGGCCGAGGACAAGATCTACAACAGCGTGCAGCTTCCGGCGCTCCGCAAGAACGTCACGGGCGACTTGAGCGCGGGCAACCAGTACCTCGCTGCCCCCAACGACTTCTTGTCGGTCTACTCGATGGCGGTGTTCCCTGCCGCAGGCGGAGAGTACACGTTCCTGCTGAACAAGGACGTCAACTTCATTCGGGAGTCGTACCCGAATCCCACTGTGACGGGCGTGCCGCGTTATTACTCGCTCTTCGGCCCGGTGTACAACCTGCCTACCGAGCTGACGTTCATCCTCGGCCCAACGCCTATGGCGGGCTACAAGGCGGAGTTGCACTACTTCTACTACCCGGAGAGCATCGCTACTGCGGGTACGTCATGGATCGGTGACAACTTCGAGTCGGTGCTGTTCAACGCAGTCATGGTTGAGGCGGGTCGGTTCATGAAGGAAGAGGCGGACATCATGACGATGTACCAGAACCAGTTCAATGAGTCGTTTCTGCTGCTCAAGAACCTTGGTGATGGGAAAAATAGAGGGGATACGTTTAGAAACGGTCAGGTACGGAACCCCGTCAAATGAACGAACGCCTAACACGACAAAATGCGATAGCCAAAGGGCTTCCTACCTGTTACGGCTCGCCCTGCAAAAAACATCCTGAATTGGAAGGGCTTCGTAGGGTTTCCGGCGCTTGCATGCAGTGTGCTAAAGAGACACTGGTTAAGTGCAGGAAAAATAACCCTGAAAAACTCAGGGAATGGACAAAAACACAGTATGTAAAACAACGGCAAAACCCAGAGTTTGTTGTTAAAAAGCGGGAACTAGACCGTCAATACCAAAAGCAAAACCGCGAAAAGATGAGTTTGCGTGTTAAGGAGTGGATGACTGCGCATCCTGAAAAAGCCAAAGAGTATGCTGCTGCGCACCGCCAACGACATCCTGGCGCAAAGAATGCGGGTACAGCTAAGCGGCGTGCGGCAAAACTTCTGCGGACACCAAAATGGCTTAGTAGTGACGATCTTTGGGTAATCCAAGAGGCTTATAAACTGGCCGCATTGAGGACAAAAATGTTCGGTTTTGTGTGGCACGTTGACCACATCATACCGTTGCAAGGTGCGCTTGTTTCGGGCCTGCACGTCCCAGAAAATTTGCAGGTTATCCCTTGGATTGATAACATACGCAAAGGTAACAGTCTCGTAGAGGGAGTTGCGTGATGCCCATCCTTCAAGGCATGTGTTCGTCGTTCAAGCAGGAGTCTTGGCTTGGTATTCATGACCTTGACACGGACACGCTGAAGCTCGCGCTCTACACCGCTGCGGCCGATCTGAGTCAAGCCACGACGGTTTACACGCCGACCGGCGAGGTCGTCGGCACGGGCTACATCTCGGGCGGCATCCCCCTCGTCAATGTCCAAGTCCTCCTCTCCGGTACGACGGCCTATGTCACGTTCGACAATCCGGTCTGGTCAGGTGCGTCATTCGTCTGTCGGGGCGGGCTGATCTACAACGCCAGCGAGGCCAACCGCGCCATCGCGGTGCTGGACTTCGGTGCGGACAAGACGGCGTCAGGTACTTTCACCATCCAACTCCCTGCGGCGACAGCCGCTTCTGCGCTGTTGCGCTTTGCATAGGAACTCATCATGCTGAATAAGTCCAGAGCGGGCGGTGTCTTCAAGATCACTTGCCATGACCCCCAGGGCAAACTGAAGTGGGAGGCCGAATCTCACAACCTCGTCGTGAATGTCGGCCTGAAGTACATGAACGATGTTGCGCTTGACGCCGGTGCTCAGATTACTACATGGTACATCGGTCTGTACGGCGCGGCCTCGTCCAACAACCCCGCAGCGGGTGACACGATGTCCAGCCATATCGGCTGGACAGAAGTCACCGCCTACAGCAACGCCACGCGCCCGACGTGCACCTTCGGTACGGCCACAACGGCGGACCCTTCGGTGATCACGAATAGCGCTTCTCCAGCGGCGTTCAACATCAACGGCACGACAGTCGTTGGGGGTGCGTTCTTGACGTCTAATGACACCAAGGGCGGGACGACGGGCACGCTGTTCTCTGCGGCAGACTTTGCCGCGCCGGGTGATCGGAGTGTGGCGAGTGGGGACACGTTGAACGTCACCTACACCTTCAGCCTCGATGCTGCCTGATCTTCAACAACTCTGAAAAAGGCACCCGTCTAGGCGGGTGTTTTGCTTTTAAGCCATGATCAAAATCGACTTCTCCTTCGACACCCCTCACGGCAAGTTTGCCGATGCTCTTCATCTGCCTGATGACCACGGCTTCACAGAGGCTGAGATTGAGGCGATGAAGGAGCAGCGCCGAGACAACTGGATTGCTGTGGTGACAGCTCCGCCTGCATCGGAGCCTGAGACGACCAAAGAGATTGCTGGTGAGATGTATCAGAAGCTCGATGGTGTGCCTCCGTCTGGTGCCAAGCTGGTTGAGATCGACGGCGTCTGGTACTACAAGGTGTAAGAGATGGCACGCTATTGGGTTGGTGGAACTGCGGCATGGGACGGCACTGCCGGTACTAAATGGGCTACTACGTCTGGTGGCGCTGGCGGTGCTTCCATTCCCAATAGCACAGAGGATGTCTATTTCGACGCCACCTCCTCCGGCACCTGCACCATCTCCACCGGCAACACTGGTGCCAAGTCCATCAACTGCACAGGGTTTACAGGGACGTTGGCGGGAACCGCAGCCATCACCGTGTCTGGTAGTATCACGCTTGTGGCGGGGATGGGGTTTACTTACACCAACATCTTTACCATCAATGCCACAGGAACGCTAACAACCGCAGGAAAAAGTTTACAGGGTTTAACCATAGCCGCACCGGGTGGAATGGTGACGCTGGGGGATGCGCTTACTATTGCCGCCAACGACCTCCAGATCACTAGCGGAACTTTTACCACCGCAAACTACAATGTCACATCTCCTAATCTGAGATCCTCTAATAGCAATACTCGAACTATCAATCTTGGATCATCTACTATAACGCTAACGAGCACTCCGGCAGTAAATTTTTCAGTCAATACAAACTTGACATTTAACGCCGGCACATCTTCAATAAGTTGCACCGCAACAAGTCCCATTTTTTCGGGGGCAACTCCGTTTACGCCGGGAGTGACATTTTATAATGTAGCATTTACTGCGACAAATTCAACAAGTATTGTAATTGAAGGAATAAATACCTTTAACAATCTTTTTGTAACTGCACGTTCTGCGGTGGGCGTGACTGCGGTAGATTTTTGGGGACGTCAGACCATCAACGGCACCCTCTCCACCACAGGCACCGCAGGCAACCGCAGAGTCTGGTTCCGTGCAAACACCTACGGCATCGCCCAAACCCTCACCATCAACTCAGCCCCAAGCCTGACCGACGCGGACTTCCGAGACATCTACGTCATTGGCACAGCCGCGCCCATCAGCGGCACGCGTGTTGGCGACCTGCGCGGGTGCAGAGGCATCACCTTCGACACCCCCAAGAGCGTTTACTGGAACCAAGCCGCTGGCGGCAACTGGAGCGGCAACAACTGGGCTGCAAGCTCTGGTGGCGCAGTCAGCACGGACAACTTCCCGCTGGCGCAGGACACGGCTGTCATCGAGAACACGGGGCTGAATACCGGCGCTACGGTGCAGATCGACTCTGCTTTGACGACGCACATATCCGGCGTGAACATGTCAACGCGAACAAATGCGATGACTATTACGCTAAATATTGCGGCAACATGCTATGGTAATTGGACAAATGGTTCAGGCACCTCCGTTACAGGTTTTGTTACTCTGACGTTCTCTGGTCGCAACACGCAGACCATCACCAGTGCGGGCAAAACGTTTGCCGGTGGCATCACCGTTGACTCCTACGGCGGCACCATCGAACTCGCTGACGCCCTAAACATAGGCTCCAACACCCTCACCGTCACCAACGGCACCTTCGACACCAAGAACTACAACGTCACCGCAGGCTCTCTGTCGTCCAGCAACAGCAACGTCAGGGCGATAACATTGGGGTCGAGTACGGTGACGTTGAGCGCGGGCGGTACTTCTGTTTCTTTATCAAACTCAATAAATTTAACGTTTAACTCTGGTACATCGCAAATATCAGTAACAGGGTCAAATTTTGTGTTTGCGGGAGGAGGGGTAACATTTTATAATGCGTCGTTTACTAATATAGGGACGGGATCAAATACTGTTACTCAGTCAAATACCTTCAATAACATAACAGTAACCGCACCAGCGTCTGCGGGTTTGGTGCAATTAAGTATTGCCGCCAACCAAACCATCACCGGCACCCTCACCGTCGCCGGTGCCACAGCCGTCCGCCGCATCTTCGTCCGCTCTGACACGCTCGGCACCACCCGCACCCTCACAGTCGGCACGCTCAGTGCCGACAATTGCGACTTCCGCGACATCACCATTGCAGGCACCGCAGCAGGCTCTTCTCCGACCCGTGCAGGCGACTGTGGCGGCAACAGCGGCATCACCTTCCCTTCACCGAAGACCGTCTATTGGAACCTCGCCGGAAGTCAGAACTGGTCTGCTACGGCTTGGGCACCTTCCTCTGGAGGCAGTCCTGACATCAACAACTTCCCGCTGGCGCAGGACACGGCTGTGTTTGATGACACAGGCAGCGTAGGGACGGTGACGATTGATCAGGCCTGGAACATTGGTACGTTCGATGCGTCTGCGCGTACTAGTGCGATGACGTTGAGCGGTAGCGGCGCTCCGTTTGTCTATGGTGATTGGGATTTTGGTACAGGGGTAACCTCAAGCAATACAGGGACGATAACGTTTTCCAAGCGCGGTACTCAAACGATCACCAGCAACGGAGTGACGTTTGGTTGTCCTGTCACGATAAATTCCGTTACAGGCATAGTTCAACTTGCTGATGCCTTGACGATTGGTTCTACAAGAACATTAATTTTTCTTACAGGGACATTTGATGCCTTGACGTATAACATCACAGTGGGATTTGTGGTGTTTGGTTTTGGTGTCAAAACTATTAAAATGGGTTCAGGCACCTGGACCTTGTCCGGGTCAGCCGGAAATGTTTGGGATTGTTTTACCACTGGCTTGAACTTTTATAAAGGCACCGCTAACATTGTTTTGTCCGATACCGGCACAAGCTCAAGATCATTTTTGGGGGCGGGCCTCTCCTACAACAAACTCACCATCGGCGGCACCACCGGCATCTCCACCCTCACCATCACCGGCAACAACCAATTCACCGAACTCGCCAGCACCAAAACCGTAGCCCACACCATTTCCCTCGGTACCACAACGCAGACCTTCGGCAAGTGGACGGTGACGGGCACATTAGGCAACGTCGTCACCCTCACCGGCACTGGCACCGCCCACATCCTCGCTGGAGCCTGCACAGACAGCATTGACTACCTTGCTATGGGCAGCATTGGCTTCTCTGCAAATTCTCCTGGCGAGTTCTACGCCGGGGCCAACAGCACAGGCACGGCGGCAGCGCCTGTCTACCGGACAGCCAAGCCCGCCGACAGCACACGCTACTGGGTTGGTGGCACAGGCAACTGGAGCGACACTGCTCGTTGGTCTACGTCGTCTGGTGGAGCCTCAGGCGCGTCTGTGCCGAGAAGCCATGATGATGTTGTCTTCGACAGCTTGTCCAACGCCACAGCCTACACAGCCACGGTGAATACGGTCACTGGCGGCATCAGGATGAAGTCTCTGACCATTGCAGGCCCGTTGGTGGGCAACGTGACGCTGGCAGGAAGCGCAGCTATTGACGGTATTCACGGCAGCGTGACGCTGCCTGCGACAGGGCTGACGCGGACGTATACTGGAAACATCACGCTGTCAGGGTCTACGTCGGGGTTGACGTTGACGACTAATGGAGTGGCGTTGGCGTCCGCTATTACGGTGAATGGAGTTGGGTGTGAGTGGGCGTTGGGTAGTGCGCTGAACAGCGGCACAGGTCAATTTATCATACGTGAAGGAGGTCTCGATCTTTCTTCTTATAATTTGACTGCTGGAGAATTAACGCTAAGCTCAACCCCCGCTAACACAACAAAAGATGTTAAATTTAGCTCAGGAACTATAACCCTATCATCTGGTATTAATTTTAATACGACAGAAACCAGTCGATCTAGTTTTACTTTTAATGCGGGAACTTCTCAGTTAAATATCAGCGCCTCTGGTATTACTTTTTCCGGCAACAACCAAACCTTCTACAACGTCGCCTTCACCAGCACATCCGCAGGCACCGTTACCATCAACGGCACCAACAGCTTCAACAACCTGTCCTTCACCGGCATCACCTCTGCTGGTTTAAAGATCATCAGCGTCACAGCCAACCAGACCATCACCGGCACTCTGACGCTCTCCGCAGGCACCAACGCCACGATGCGTCACTTCGTTCGCTCCAACACCATCGGCACCACACGCACGCTCACCTGCGCGGCTGCCAGCCTCACCGACGTTGACTTCAGAGACATCACCATAGCCGGTGCAGCAGCGCCAGCGACGGGGACACGCATTGGCGATTGCAAAGGCAACAGCGGTGTTACGTTCACGGCTGCGTCAAACAAGTATTGGAACCTTGCTGCTGGCGGCAACTGGGGCGGTGCTATTGGATGGGCGACGTCAAGCGGTGGCACGCCGAACATCAACGACTTCCCTCTCGCGCAAGACACCTGCTTCTTTGAAGCCACAGGGTTGAACAGCGGCGCTACCGTCACCATCAACCGAGCCTACAACATCGGCACCATCGACATGTCGGCTAGGACGACGAATACGATGACGCTGGCGACGGGCTCAACCACACCAGCAATCTACGGCAACTGGATCAACGGTACTGGAACTACGTTAACAGGCACAGGCAATATTACGTTTGCAGGGCGCGGTAGTCAAACAATTACAAATGCTGGCACGAATTTCTCAGGGGGTTTAAATATTGATTCACCTTCAGGTTCTGTTACTTTGCAAGATGCTCTAACTTTACCAAACACCAACTTTACTGTTGTTAGCGGTACGTTTTCTGCGTCATCCTATAACGTAACTCTTTCCACTGGTTTTTTTGGCACTAGCTATTCAAGTGTTCGGACAGTTGATGTGGGTTCTGGAACTTGGTCAATCGCTAGTGCGTCCGGATGGAGCGCAGCCACCTCCACCAACCTCACCGTCACCGGCACCGGCACCATCAGCCTCACCTCCGCATCTGCCAAGACCTTTGCAGGCGGCAGCGTCTCCTACAGCGGCATCACCCTCAACCAAGGAGGTGCAGGCGCGCTGTCCGTTAACGGCAACAACACCTTCGCCAACATCACCAACACCTACAGCGCCACTGGTGCCACCACCATCGCCTTCGGCACAACGACACAGCGTGTTGGTAGCTTCACTGCTACTGGTGAAGCCGGTAGAGTGTTGACGCTGACAGGTTCTTCTGCGTCCTCCCCTGCGACGCTGGTGCTGACCTCGGGCACGGTGACCACGCCTGACTACCTGACGATCACCGGCATCCGCGCCTACGATCTGAACGCCACGTGGTACGCAGGGGCCAACTCGACCAACAACGGCTCGCTGGGCTGGCTGTTCGAGGCTTCGGGCGGCACGTCGTTCAACGCCTCCTTCTCCGATACGGCCACGGGCTCGGACGCAATCTCCACCTCGTTCGCCTTCAACGTGTCCTTCTCTGACACCGTCACGGGTGCGGACACGGTCTCTACCACAGGGACCTTCAACACCGCCTTTTCCGACACGGTTACCGGTGCCGACGCGTTCAGCGCAGGGCTTTCGTTTGCCGCAGCTTTTTCTGACACCGCCACAGGCTCGGACGCGTTCAGCGCCTCATTTGCCTTCAACGCGTCATTCTCCGACACCGCCACGGGTGCTGACACCGTTTCCGCAGGCCTTGCGTTCAACGTCTCCTTCTCCGACACGGCCACGGGTGCTGATACCGTTGCCGTCGCGGCCTCAACCTTCGGCGCGAGCATCTCCGACACGGCCACCGGTGCAGACGCAGTCCCCTCTACGGGGGTGTTCACTGTCTCGGTGAGCGACACCGCCACGGGTGCCGACGTGTTCAGCGCAGTCACTGCGCTCGGTGCAGCCTTCTCCGACACTGTCACAGGGGTGGATGCCTTCAGCGCAGCCGCTGCGTTCAACGTCTCCTTCTCCGACACCGCCACGGGCGCGGACAGCCTGCTGGCCGGGCTCTCCTTCAGCGCAGCCTTCTCCGACACTGCCACGGGGGCAGACGCGGTCTCCACGATCGCTACGCTCGGCGTCGAGTTTTCGGATGTAGCCACGGGTTCGGACGCGGTCTCCGCTGCCGCAACGCTCAACGTGTCCTTCTCGGACACGGCCTCGGGGCTTGATGCCCCTGCCGTCGCAGCGTCGACCTTCAACGCGAGCTTCAGCGCCTCAGCGATCGGGCAGGACACCCCTGCCGTGGTTGGTTCGACCTTCAACGTCTCTCTCAGCGAGACCGGCGCGATCACCGACGTTGTCGTTGGGGGCTACCTCTGGAATCCGATAGATGACACCCAGAGCGCGAACTGGCAGAATGTGGTAACGGCGCAGTCCCCGGGATGGGTGCAGATCAACGACGCGCAGGGCCCGAACTGGGTCGAGATCCAAACTTGAGGGCATCATGGCAAGCTACACCACAGGCCTGAAACTGACGCAGCCCAATCTGGGTGACACGGGATGGGGCACGACGGTTAACAGCGGTGTGACCGCTCTGGTCGATCAGGCTGTTGCAGGGGCTGTCAGTGTTGCGGTGACTGCTGGGGGTACCACCACCCTCAGCGCGATTGCTGACGGTGCATCTTCTGATGCACGGAACATGTCGCTGCTGATCACGGGCTCGCTGACCACGGGCCAGACGGCTACTGTACGCGTCCCCGCGACGGGTGCGGGTGTGACCAAGCTCTACTCGATTCGAAACGAGGCGGGGCAGACGGTTGCTGTGGAGACCTCCGGGGGGGATGAGGTAAGCATCCCCCACAACCGAGCGTTGCTGGTTCGTGTGACTTCGACCGGCGTCTATGAGGCGGTGAACTACGCGGCGTCGCTGACGCTCGACACCGCCCTTGCTGCGACCTCTGGGGGCACTGGGCAGAGCAGCTACGCTGTGGGCGACCTGTTGTACGCGGGCACAACCACGACGCTGGCCAAGCTCGCCAGTGTCGCCACGGGCAACGTGTTGCGTGCCGGGGGCGTGGGTACCGCGCCCGCTTGGGGCAAGGTCGATCTAACGACGGACGTGACGGGCATTCTGCCTCCGGCCAACGGCGGGACGGGCCTCTCTGACCCCGGTGCAAACGGCAACGTGCTGCGCTCAGATGGCGCGGGGAACTGGACGAGCGGCACGCTCGCCTCTGCGACGACGTCGGCTGAGGGCCTTGTCGAGCTTGCTACCGACGCTGAGGTCCAGACCGGCACCGACGCCACGCGGGCGATCACGCCTGATGCGTTGCGGAAGGGTGCGTTGGTGTCGGGAACGGTAGCTACGGCGACTGGTACCTCCGTCGACTTCACAAGCATTCCTGCATGGGTCAAGCGAATTACCGTGATGTTTGCTGGTGTAAGCACCAACGGAAGCAATTTTATTGACATCCAAATCGGCGACTCTGGGGGTATAGAAACTACTGGTTATACCGGTGCTCAGACAAACATCATAGGTGGCGGTACTGGGGGTAATAACTATAGCGGTGACGCGTTTGAGCTTCGTTATAACGGCACCACTACGGCTCTTTCAGGCCATCTTGTTTTGACATTACTCAACTCCGCGACAAACCTGTGGGTAGCGTCTGGTGTGCACGGGGTTGACTCCGGCCTTGCCGCGATGTGTTTCAGCGCAGGACAAAAAGCGCTTTCGGGGGTACTTGATCGCCTACGCATCTCCGCAGGCGGCGATACCTTCGACGCTGGCTCCATCAACATCATGTACGAGTAACCCATGAACTTCGACACAGCATTCGACGTTCTCCTCAAGCATGAGGGCGGCTTCTCTGACCACGCCGCTGATCCGGGCGGCAAGACCCGCTACGGCATCACCGAGGCTGTGGCACGCAGGGTGGGCTACCGGGGCGACATGCGCGAGCTGCCGCTTGAGCTGGCCAAGCGCATCTACCGTGAGGACTACTGGAACGCTGTCCGTGCTGAGCAACTGCCCCCTGCGGTCCGCTACGCCGTCTTCGACGCTGCGGTGAACTCAGGCCCTGCGCAGTCTGTGCGCTGGCTACAGCGGGCCCTTGGCGTGACGGACGACGGTGTCATTGGCCCCCAGACCATGTCTGCGGCCAACCAAGCCAACCCCGACGCGCTCCGCGCCCGCCTCGTGGCTCAGCGCCTGCGCTTCATGACCAACCTCGGCACCTTTGACGACTTCGGTCGGGGGTGGGCCCGTCGCTGCTGCGACATCCTGACCATGTGAGGTCACTATGAACCCGCTCTTTCTCGGCCCCATCCTTGAGGTGGGAAAGACGCTCCTTGATCGGTTCGTCCCCGACCCCGAAAAACGCCGTGAGGCAGAGGCTGAGTTCCTCAAGCAGGCGATGGACGGGGAGTTGAAACAAGTCATTGCCCAACTGGAGATCAACGCCAAAGAGGCGCTCCATCCCTCCGTGTGGGTTGCTGGGTGGAGACCGTTCGTGGGCTGGGTCGGTGGCCTGGGTTTGATGTACGCTACGCTCGGTCAGCCGGTGCTGACTTGGGTGGGCTCTATCCACGGCTGGCCTGCACCTCCTACGGTTGAGACCGACCTGCTTTGGGTTGTTCTGTCTGGCATGCTTGGCATCGGCGGTTTGAGGACCTACGAAAAAGCCAAGGGTGTCGCCACAAAGTAACACCATGCCGCTGAAAGCACTCCGCCTCAAGCCCGGGATCTTCCGGGAGAACACGCGCTACTCCGCAGAAGGCGGATGGTACGAGTGCGACAAGGTGCGTTTCCGCTCGGGACAGCCTGAGAAGATCGGCGGCTGGCAGCAGGTCAGTAACGACCAGTTCCTTGGTTATGCACGGGCACTTTGGCCTTGGGAGGTCTACCTTGGGCTAGGTACTGAACTCAAGTACTACATCTACTACGGCGCGTACTACGACATTACGCCAATCGACACCTACTCGCTGACCAACCCGTTTAGCGCTACCACCGGCTCCGCTGTCATTACCGTGGCGCACACCAGTCACGGGCGGCTTGAAGGGGACTACGTTCAGTTCGACAACGTTACAGGCCTTGGCGGCAACATGACGCAGGCTGTGCTTGAGCTGGAGTATCAAGTAGCTACGGTCATTAACGACAACAGCTACACAATCAACGCCCGAGACCCGAGCACGGGAGACCCTGTGCTGGCAAATTCATCAGACATATCTCCCGGTGGCGGCTCCGTCACAGCGCAGTATCAGCCCAACATCGGTACAGCGATCCAATACCCCCCTGCGGGTGTTCTCACGGGTTGGGGCGGTGGCACTTGGGGCAGCGGGGTCTGGGGTGGTAGTCTGACGCCTTACGTCCCCACGCAGATCGGTCTGTGGAACGCGTACAACTTCGGTGAGGACTTGATCTACGGCCCGAAGGGCGGTGCGATCTACTACTGGGACGCTTCGGCAGGGTTCACCGTACGCGGCATCAACATTGCTGACGATCCCGGTGCTTCTGCCAACACGCCTGTCGTAGCCAACTACCGCATGGTGTCCGATGCGTCGCGCATCGTGCTGGTGTTCGGTACCAACCCGTTCGGCACTTCTACTGCCGCTGACCTCGACCCGATGCTGATCCGCTGGTCGGATCAGGAGGATTACCTCAACTGGGAGCCGTCTGCCACCACGCAGGCGGGCGACTTGACGCTGTCCCGGGGCTCCGAGATTCGCGCCGTGGCGCAGACCCGGCAGGAGATCCTCGTCTGGACAGACATCGCGCTGTACTCGCTCCAGTACCTCGGCCCGCCCATCGTGTGGGGCTCACAGATTCTCGCGGACAACGTCACCATCGTCAGCGACCGTGCATGGGCAGTGGCGGCAGGCGTCACCTACTGGATGGGCGACGAGAAGTTCTACGTCTTCGATGGGCGCGTGCAAACGCTCAACTGCGACATCCGCAAGTTCATCTTCGATGACTTCAACGCGTCCCAGCGTCTTCAGGTCTTCGCCTCCACCGTGGAGCAGTTCAGTGAGGTATGGTGGTTCTACTGCTCCATCACCGGCCCGGACGGCACGGGCACGCCCGCCAACCCCAACACTGTGGTCGACCGCTACGCGGTCTACAACTACGCCGAGCGCATCTGGTACTACGGTTCCTTGGGACGCACCGCGTGGATCGACGCCAGCGTCATCTCCAACTTGCCCATCGCTGCGGACTACAACCGCCGCCTGCTCAATCACGAGACAGGGTGCGACGACGCGTCCACCACGTCTCCTGCCCCCATCGAGTCCTACATCATCTCGTCGGAGTTCGACATTGACGACGGGCACAACTTCGGGTTCGTGCGCCGGATGCTGCCGGATGTGACGTTCACAGGCTCGACGGCGGCGGTGGAGAACCAGTCGCTCACGATGGCGCTGCTGCCGCTTCAGAACTCAGGCTCGGGCTACACGCGGGGCGTGGACAGCGTGGAGCCCAACGTAAACATGTCGGTGGCGCTGACCAACGAGGCAACCGTGCAACGTGACGCGGACAAGGGTATCGAGCGCTTCTCGGGAACAGTCACGCCGTACGACGGCAACCTGTACATCCGCGTGCGCGGCAGGCAGATGTCACTCCGCGTTGCGTCGACCGGGCTGGGGGTGCAGTGGCAACTGGGTACGCCGCGCATGGACGTGCGGCCTAGCGGGCGAAAGAGTTGAGCTTCCTCAACAAGCCCACCAACCCGGCGCTGCCTCTGCCGACGCCGGACTACTCACGCCAGTACTTGGACGCGCACAACAACGTGCTGCGGCTGTTCTTCAACCAGATCCAGAACGTCTTCGACAAGGTGCTGGGCCGCAACGGTGGGCAGTTCATCGACTGCCCCAACGGGGTGTTTTTCAACACGTCGGACCAGTTATTCACAGCGGACGACACCGCCAACGCGATCGGATTCAACCAGACGTATCTGAGCAACGCTGTACAAATACAGACCACTACAGTCACGGCGGGTTCGTTTGTTGTTGGTATTACTTACGTTATTAAAACCATCGGCACTACTGACTTCACGCTTATCGGTGCGGCGTCGAACACAGTAGGCGTTGTTTTTGTTGCAACGGGCGTTGGCGCTGGCACAGGGACAGCGGACACGGCGTCAAAGATCGAAGTCCTTGTCAGCGGTGTTTACAACTTTCAGTACACCGGTCAGTTATTGAGTTCCAGCGGCAATGCTAAGTCGGTATCGCTCTGGATCACGCGTAATGGGTCTGACATCCCGTACTCTACACGGATCAATACTGTCAAAGACAACGGTGATTACGTCGAGATCACTTGGAACTTCAACATCGACTTAGCTGCGGGCGAGTACATTGAGTTGGAAACGTCGGTCAGTAACGACTACACCGCCATTAAGTTCGCAACCGTTGCTGCCACCGCACCATATCCCACTGGCGCATCGTCAGTGTTGTCTGTAAACTTCATCGCCCCGCTCCCTGAGCCGAGGCCGACCCTTCCACCGTGAGGCTGATATGAGTCCAAGTGAGATGAGCGAAGCGATGGACGCGGTGTCCAGTATGGACGCGGCTTCTGCGAGCAACGCGAGTACTGGGTCTGACCCGACAACGATAAACGATCCGTTCTCGTATTTTGATCCGAATACGGGCGGATACGCCCCCAGTGCGCCGCCTTCGCCGTCTACGCCCTCTGAATCCTATGTCATGAGCCCCGAAGTTCGGGGTGTCTACCAAGACTACTTTGACATGCTCGGTGGGTCCGCAGACCTTCTTGGTCCGCGTACTTTTGATCCATACGCACGGGAGCCAGTTTCATCTGGTACACGTGGTCTCGGCTCTGTTGGGCCTGCTACCACACCAACGGAACCCGGATTGACTACGCCGGTCTATGGCCGGAGTGGGATGAACGAGCGGGAAGCAGTACGCTCGCTTGTTGGTATGGGGTATGGTGATCTAGAAGGACTCAACCCCAACAACCCTGACCAGACTGCGCAGCAACTGCTGAACTCGTTCCGTGCCAACGATTTCCTCACCGAATACGGACCTTCGCTGTTCACAGCAGGGCTTCCTCCGGGTATGGCGTTTGCGTTCAACGCGCTTCGCTCGGGTGCTGACATCGCCGAAGGGCGCACGACGCCCGGTCAGGCTTTGATGGGTTTTGGACTGGAAGCTGCGGCGCGGGCGGCTGGTCTTCCCGGTGGTGGCCCAATGCTCGGTGATCTCCTCGAAGGGCGTGTCGGGTCCGCCGCAGGGCGTGCAGCCTCTGGGCTGGCAACCGGTGCTCTTGGCCGTGCAGGGCTTGGTGCGCTCGCACCTATCGTCGCGAAAGAGACTGGCCTTGGTCCTGCCATCCAAAGGAGTGTCTCCGGCGCGGTTCAACCGCAGGCCGGACAAGGTACCGGGTTTGTCAGCTCCATCACTGATGCAATCAACCGGGGCGCACAAGGCATCAGGGGGCTGTTCGGCGGGACTCCTTCAGCACCTATCCCTGCAACGCCGGGAGTGACCACTCCGACACGTGCATACGTTTCACCGGACTCCAACCTGTACGAATCTGGCGGGCCTGAACCTTCCGCTGCGGTAACTGCACCAACGACCCCCGCTGCCACAACGCCAGAAGTCGCCGCCACACGACGCCTGTTGTACGGTACGGCCCAAGGACCCTACGGCCCGCTGTTGGCCTACGATTTTGGAGAAGCGTGATGGACCCATACTTGCTTTTCGGTGATGATTACACCGAGCCTTACATGGACGACTCCGGTGCGGGGGGAGTTGATCCCACTATGTTCGGTTTCAACGAAGATCGTGCCTATGGGGGCTCTGGCTTCGACCTCAGCGGACTGTTGCGCGGTGCGTTGGGATTCGCATCTACCCCCAAGGGGCTGCTCAGCATCTTGGCAGCGCTCGCCAGTGCGAAAGATCGTCGGCGCGGGACCAAACCCACCGGGGGCGGCGTCTCCTATGGCATGACGGCTCCACGTCAGCTTGTCGAAGTGAAGAACCCCGGCAAGTACAGTGATCTCGTGCGCTACGCAGCCAACGGTGGTCTGATGCACGCCTACGCCCAAGGTGGCCCCGTCCACATGGAAGATGGTGGCTTCGTTCTGACCAAACGTGCCGTCGACGGCGCGGGTGGTCCTCGGGGTTTGGCGGCGGCGCTGCCCCAAGCACGCATGATTCGCGGTCCGGGGACTGGCACAAGCGACAGCATCCCGGCGACAATCAGCGGGCCCAGAGGACAGACTCCGGCCCGGGTGTCAAACGGCGAAGCCTACGTCCCCCGCCATGCAGTGCAGCAGGCTGGTGGCCCCAAACGCATGTACGGGCTGATGAGTGCCCTTGAGAGGAGAGCGTGATGTACGGAACTTCCGCCGCTGCACTATTTCCGTCTACTGGCACTTCCGCGAGTACCGGCACTAACGGAATGCAAAAGCTGGCGAGCATGGTCCCGCAAAGCGATCCGTCTACGTGGACTTCGGAAAATAGGCTCCAAACTGCTTCTGGAGGTGATGTGACCACTACCACCCCACCGCCCGCTATCGACCCGTCTCAGTCGACACTGAGCCCCAACTTCGCGCCGTATGTCTACGGCATGCTCGGCAAGGGCTGGGAAGCGGCAAACATGCCGTTCACCCCGTTCACCGGTCAGCGCTTCGCGTTCGGTCAGATGGACCCCACCACGGGCCAGTACGGTGCAGGGTACTCGCCGCTGGAGTCTCAGGCCTTCGCGGGCCTTGGCGCGCTCGGCGGGTACGACCCGACGCAGTTCAACACTGGCCTGGGGCAGGTTGGCTCCGTGCAGGACTACATGTCGCCGTACATGTCGGCGGTGACTGACATCGAGGCGCGGGAAGCTCGACGCGAAGCGGACATTGGACGCCAAGCGGAGCAGGGGCGGCTCGCCCGTGCCGGGGCCTATGGCGGCAGCAGGCAGGCCATCATGGAGGCCGAGCGCCAGCGCAACCTGGGCACGCAGATCGGGGACATTCGCTCCAAGGGCTTGCAGTCTGCCTACGACCGGGCGATGGAGCAGCGGATGAAAGAAGCCACGCTCGGCCTCACCGCGCAGAAGTACGGGGAAGAGTCGAAGCAGTTTGGTGCCGAGTACGGGCTCAAGTCGCTTGCGGATCAACTGGCCGCAGGCAAAGAGCAGCGCCGGATCGCTCAGGAGCCGCTCGACTTCGGCTACAAGCAGTTCGAGGAGTCGGTGGCTGCACCTCGGGAGGCGGCGACGTACATGTCGTCGTTGCTGCAAGGACTTCCCGTACGGGCTAACGCGTACGAGCCCGGTACGCAAGGTCAGTCGGCAGCTTCTGCCGCTATCCAAGGCGGGCTCGGTGCGTATAACCTGATGGACTATTTCTCTAGGGCTGGGAAGTGACCATGATGAACGCTGGACTTGGGGCTATCGCCCCCCGTAACCCCAATCCGATGGCGTCTCAACCGCAGCCGTTTCAACAACTGCTCGCGCTGAATGAGGCTGTCAAGACAGCGAACCTCGGACGTGCTGCCCAAGGCCAGCGGGCGATGTCACAGGCGCAGCAGATGCCGCCTACCATCAAAGATCAGTTGGAGATGGCACTTCAGCAGATACAGGCACAGCAGCCCGTGCCAGGGATGGCCAGTGGTGGGATGGTGGCGTTCGATAAGGGTGGTCTGGCGGAAGCTGACCTTGAAGGTCTTGATGAAGACCTCGTGGCGGAAGGGCTGCTCGACAGACCCATTGTTGACTACATCATAGAGCGTTTGGGAGGTAACGTCCCGCAACCTCGTGAGCGTCCCGGAGCGCAAGAACGCGCAGCTTCGAGGGACGCAGCGGCATTGGAGCAGGCGTATCGAGACCCTAACCGTCCGCCTACTTTCGCGGCTCCCGCTGGACTCGCCGCTGCCGCTGCGGCTACGCCGCCCGCTGGCCCTACTCCGTCTGCTCGCCCCCCTGTCGCTCGCACTGCTGGTGGTGCCGGTGTTGGGGGTGCTGGTGGTGCTGCCGCACCGCAGAGGGGCGGATTGGCAGAGTACCTTCGGATGACCGAGCAGTTGGCAAAGGACGTTGAGGGTACCGCAGCGGTAGACCCCCGAGTCCTTGAAGCACGGCAAGCCTATGACGCGATGCTGAAAGCGTCGATGGACCCTGCGGAACAGCAGATGCGGGAGCTTGAAGCGCAGCAAGCGCTGAACATCTTCGAGAACCCTGAACTCATGTCCGCAATCCTTGAGGGCATGAAGGGTACAGACCGTCTCGGTGACACGCTGATGGGTGCTGCTACTGGTCTGGTCAGAGCCCGTGCAGGCCAGAAGAAGGAACAAAGGGAAGCTAAGGCCAACCTCGTCAAGCTCCGTCAGGAACTCGCCAAAGCGGAAGCTGAAGCACGTCTGGCACGTGCGGAGAAGGACGTTGAGGGTGAACGCCGAGCCAAGCTCAAGGCGGCGGAAATCCGCGCTGCTATGAACGAAAAGTCTTACGAGTTGGAGACTCGCCGGATCAGCGCGGATGCTTCTGCTACCTCTGCCTCACGACCCGCCAGTGGTTCCTCGGAGGAATCCCTTGCACTAACGCGTATGCGGACTATGCGTCAAGACCCGAAGTACTCCGGTTTGGCTAAAGAATACGAAGAAGCGGTGAAACTTCTGGCTGTTGCGCCGAGCAATCCTAGAGCCCAAGAACGCGTCCGAAATGCCGAGGCGGCACTTAACCAGCTTGCACAGGAGTATGGTGTAGCTAGAATGGGTTCAACCTCCGGTCAAGCCAGTGCGGCCCCGGGCGCTACCTTGTCCGCTGAAGACAGGGCACTCATCGAGCGGTACACAGCACCGAAGTGATATGAATCTGAACCAAGTCCTCCAAGCCCTGAGAAACGCCGATGCGGCGGGTGATGTAGAAGCGGCAAGGAGGCTGGCTCAGATTGCCAGTCAAATGGCGGGGCCTGCTGCCCCCGAACCCCCCTCAACCGAACGCACTTGGGGCGAAGCCGCTCAGGACATTGGCGCTGCTCTCGCTCGGGGTACCGGTGCCACACTGGCCTTCCCGGGTCAGCTTGTCGGACTCATCCCAGGCGGGCGGGGCCTTGGCGAAGCGCTTGCGGCTCCCGGCGAAGCCCTGTCCGAATACGGTGAAAGTCTCAAGTCCGCTGGGCTGAAAGCCCGCGAGGCGCTGCGCAGTCGGGCACTGAGTGAGGCTGAGAAGGATGGCTTCCTCGCTGAGTTCGCCACTGCCGTCGGGCAGACGATCAAAGACCCGGCGCTCCTGTCGACGTTCCTGACAGAGCAGCTACCCCAACTCCTCGGCCCTGCCGCTGCGGTCAAAGTCACCACCATGCTCGGGCGTGGCGCGGTGCGAGCTGCCGCTGAAGGTACTGCACGGGACGCTGCTGTTGATGCCCTCAAGAACCGTGCTGCTGCCGCTGCCGTGGGCACAGGCGCTGCGATGCAGGGTGCTGACATCGGCGCTGACACCTACCAAGCGGTGTACGACCTTGCCATCAAGCAGGGCATGCCTGAGGACGAAGCTCGGGCTGTGGCCGAGCAGAAGGCGCGTGTCGCAGGGCTGGAAGCCGGGGCTATCTCCGTAGCCACCTCTCGGATTCCGGGCGGCTCGGCAATCGAACGCAGGCTGGCTGGATTACCCGGCGTGCCCGGTGCAGGGCGCATCACCACAGGCCTCAGAGAGGCGGGCACTGAGTCGATCGAAGAGGCCGGAGGAGCCATCGCCAGGGGCGTTGGCATGGCAGAGGTCGACCCCACGATCTCTCCGCTCACAGGCGCGGGTGCTGCGGCTGGCTTTGGTGCCCTCGGCGGCTTGGGTCTTGGCACGCTGGTAGGCGGTGCACCGGTACGTGAACCGGGAGCCGAGCCTGCTGCCCCGGGCCAGACCGAGATCGACGTCGTCAAGGCCAAGCGAGAGGCCGAGCGTCAGGCGGCGGAGGCTGCGAAAGCGGCACCGGCCAACACTGCCCAATCCACGATTGACGAGACGCTGGGGTTGCCCATCAACGAGGCTTACCCAAAGCTGACGCAGGCGATTGAGGCTCTGAAACAGGAGCGCCCTACCAAGTATCGCGACGAAGCGATCAAGGCCCTGGAAGCTGAACGGGGCCGCAGGCAGCGCGAAGATGTCGAGCAACGCGTAGCCAACAAGCGGGGTGCAGATAGGTTCCTTCCTGCTGATGAAGCAGCCGTAGCGGCTGTGACGCCCCGCGAGGAGTTCGATCCTACCCAAGCACGTCGCGAAGAGATTGCGCGTCTGCGCCAGCAGCGTGAGGACATGCTGGTCAATGGCAAGCCCCCGGCACCGAAGAGCCCTTCGCGTCGGAAGTTCGATGAGCTTGATGCCCGTCTGGTCGAGATCGGTGGAGGGCGGTGGACACCGCCTACGGCGCCAACAGCGCTTGTCGAAGAGCCCACCGTTCGTAAGGTGGGTGCCCCTGCTGCTTCGACGACGGGTCTACAACCCACTGACATCGAGGCGTTGGGTATCACCAAGAAGCAGCCGATCTACCGGCGCATGCTTGGCAAGGACATGGAGGATGCTGGGCAGCGACAAGCCATCCTTGAGGACATCGAGAAGTACCTGACCAAAGGCCTTGGCAGCGAAGAATCGCGTGCCAAGCTGACCGAGTTCAAGGCTCGGTTTGAACCCACCCCGACGCCGCCCGTGGCGGCTGAACCTACCCCGGCACCTACGGTGCCCGAACCGACGCCGCCCGTGGCGGCTGAACCGGAGACTCCAAGTGCTGTCCAACCTGACGAACAACCAAGTGGAGCAGGCGCTCCAGTGGCTGGCGGACCCGCTGCCGTCACCCCCACCGAAGGGGCTGGAGCCCCTGAGCCAAGCGGAGTGGTTCCTCCTGTCGAGGATGCTGGACAGCCTGCTGGCAGAGAAACAGGCGAGCCCGTTGCAGTAGCTACACTCAAAACCGGCGAACAAATACGAATATCGCAGGTTTCAGCCCCTAACGCATTTGCGCCTCTTGTTAGGACGCAGTACGGGGAACCGCGCTCATTAGTAGCTACAAATGACAAAGGGGAAGAAACCGGCAGGTTGACTTACATGCCTGGGGGCGGTCCTATAGATGTGTCTGTGCGTGAAGCTGACCGTCGCAAGGGTGTCGGTACTGCTCTTTATGACGCTTTTGAAAAACTAGGATTTAAGCTGCCGCCACTTGAAAGTGGTGTAGCTATTTCTGATGAAGCTAGAGCGTTACGGTCTAGTCGGGAGGCGCAGGTCCCCGCCAAACTCACCGCCGCTGAACGCGCTGACCTCGTTGAACAAATCGAACGCATCTCGGGCAGGATTTCTCAGCGCGAGTATGGCACGTTCTACGGACAACATACTGACGGAAAAGGTGAGCGGGTCAAGAACAGACCCGAGAGTATCAAGGCTGCGCAGGATCTGATCGCTAGATACGGGGACGAGTCTAAGTACCGCACCATTCCTCAAACCCCGCTCGTCCAAGGTGTCGTCTCTGACGCCCAACTTCGCAAGATCGTTGCGGACATCGAGCGGGCACTGGGTGGCAGCGTCGACATCACCATTCTCGATGACGTCACGGACTTTGACAACAAGCAGGCCCCGGGCTCCAGGGCCGGTGCACTCCAGGGTGGGAAGATCTACCTGTTCCGCAGCGGCATCGCTGATGGTGTCGAGGGGCAGAAGACCATCTTCCACGAAGTTTTCCACAAGGGTCTAGCCAACCTGTTGCCGCCCGCTGAATACCGGGCGCTGATGACGAAGTTCTACAACCAGAGCGCAGCGGTGCGTCAGACAGCGGATGCCTACCTCGCGTCTGCGGCTGGGAAGAAGGACACCGAGGGCATGAGCCCCGAGGAAGCTCGCGTGCTGGCAGTGGAGGAAGCCCTTGCCGAGATGGCAGAGGCGACCAAGCTCACCGGCTCCACGCTGCGGCAACTGGGGAACTTCTTCGCACGACTCGCTGACCGGATCGGCATGCCGGGGCTGGCCCGTGCCATCCGCACGATGGGCCTCGACCCTCTGCAAGCCTTCATCCGCGATGCGATTCAAGCGGGGATCAAGCCAAGCACTGCCACCGGGCAGACTCGGTACCGCTCCCTCGTCGGAGAAAAGGAAGAGCGCACGCTGGGTCAGTCCCTGCAAGCCAAACTTGGTGGCAACCTAGCGCTCGGATTCCGTGCACAGGCGATGGACCAGTTGGCGGGTGTGGATTACGTCTTCACCAGAGCCTACGGCAACCGTATCCGCGACAACCGGGGGGACTACAACCCGGTGTTCTTGCTGTCCCGGGCACTGGATGCACCGCGCTTCGCCACCGAAGTCAAGAAGTACGGCACGATGCGGCGTGACCCGACCGGGTTGCTCAGCGTTGACACGCTGACCTACAACGGGCAGCAGATCAGCTACAACAAGGTGCTCGAAGAGATCGCCGCTGAGGCCAAGGTACGCGGGATCAAGCCCGAGACGTTCCTGAAAGACGTCGGTGAGTTGCTGGCTTCGCATCGCGAATACGAGTTGATGAACTCTCCGCAGGCCGCTGGACTCGACTTCTTCTTGACCCCCCAAGAGGCTGCAACGGCAGAGCAAGCCTTCCAATCCGATGCGTTCATCAAAGGGGTAAGTGAGAAGCTGGACCAAATCCGCTTCACCATGATCGACGCAATGGTTGAGGCTGGTCGCATCACGCCAGCCAAAGCCCAGGTCTGGAAGGACGCGATAGGCTACGTCCCCTTCTCTCGGATTGACGACTTCGACAATCTGGCACTCCCGCAGGGTGGGGGCTCTAACGCAAAGCTGACTGCGTTCAAGGAGATTGCAAAGTACAAAGGCTCTCAAGATCGTCAGACTCAGAACCCTGTTGAGAGCTTCTCGAAGCTCATGGATTGGATGGTTAATGAGTCGATGAAGGCAGACGCAGTTGGCCGTGCGTTGCCTGAGATGGAGCTGCTTGGCTACGCTGACTTTGTGCCAAACCGTGCTGCTGTTGACAACAATAAGCAGGGGGCACTTGTTGACGCCTACGTCAACGGACAGAAGAAAGTCTTCTACGTTCCCGACCCTGCCAACCTTGCGGCGTTCATCGGTACACCGAAAACTGACATCCCCCTCATGATTCGAGGGGCTCAGAAGTTCTCGAAGTACCTGCGCATCGGTGTGACCGCTACGCCGCCGTTCGCTATCAAGCAGGTCTTCGATGACATCACCCGGGCATATGTGCACTCGGGGGTCAAGAACCCTGCCGCGATGCTCCCCCGCATTTTGCTGAACTTCCCCCTGAACTGGTGGAATGAAATCAGGGGTACGGAGTCCGCCGCTGTACGAGAGCTTGCCAGGTCGGGTGTGGTGCCTGCCTATGACACCGTCATCGGTGGCAACGTCAAGAACATCTTGGAAGAGACCGGGCTCGCGCCGCGCTCTATCGGCAAGGCCATCCTGCGCATCATGGAGGCCGGTGCCAAGGCCTCGGACGTCGCCGTGCGTGAGGCGATCTACAACCAGACGCTGAAGGAGACCGGTGACCGGGCACTGGCTGAACTACGCGCCCGGGAGATCATCAACTTCAGCCGCAGAGGTGCGTCGAGGACTGCCGACTACCTCATCCGCACCATCCCGTTCTTCAACGCCTACGCCCGCTCGATGGACAAGCTCCTGCTGGCAGCGGCAGGCAACCCGAGCGCCCAGCGCAGCATCGGCGCGACGACCGGCTACGCCCGCAACCTGTTCTACAAGCGGATGGGGGTGCTGACTGTGATGGGCTTCGGCTACGCGGTGATGATGTCGGACGACGAGGAATACCAGAAACAACCGGACCACGTCCGCGATCGGAACTGGATCATCCCGGGCGGCAAGGAGCTTGGCTTCGTGCCCGGCATTCCGATCCCTCCTGAACTGTCGTTCTTCTTCAAAGCCATCCCCGAGCGTGTGGTGCAGTACTTCAAGTTCCAAGGCACACCAGAAGAACGTGACGGTATCCGGGTGCTGAAGGAACTGATGCTCAACGGTGTCGACCTCTTCTGGGCTCCGAACCTCACCCCGCAGATCGTCAAGCCGGTTCTTGAGAACCTCATGAACTACTCGTTCTTCCTTGGACGCCCACTGGAGTCTCAGGCGCAGTTGGCCCTCGACCCGTCCGAGCGCTACGGTACCGGCACGTCCGAGACGATGAAGGCTGCGTCCAGAACTCTGACTGACATTGCCACATCGACGGGCATCGAGTCGCTGAAGACTTCCCCGATCATGCTGGAGAACTTGGTGCGGGGCATGTTCGGTATGTCCGCAGGTATCGCCTTGAGCGTTGCTGATGTCATGGTCAACCCCACGCGGACGGACCGCCCCCTGCACCAGACGATTGCAGCTCAGCTAACAGGTGCCTCGGCTGTGATGAAGGACCCGGTCGGCATGCGCTACCTTGACGAGATCTACAACCTTGACAGGTCTGTCGAGCAGGTCTACAACTCTTACAACCGCAAGCTGAAGGATAACCCTGAGGATGCAGAGAAGTACCTCAAGGACAACTTCGGCCTGTACGTGGTACGTAGCGAGGTGCGTAGCACGATGGAGGCGATCCGTGCTCTCAACGCCCAGGCCCGTGCTATCGACAAGATGACTGATCTCTCACCTGAAGAGCGGCGCGTGATCATCAACGACCTGCGTACCCAACAAAACGACCTTGCCCGGGATGTGTACCGGCTGCGTCGTCAGGTTACCGAGGAGCAGCGGATGATGGACGCGTCTAGATGAAAAAGCGCCCCGGGGAGCAAGCTCAACCCGGGGCTAACTAGGAGACGCACAGTCAACGGGCCGAACTTTTGACGGGTGGGACTATAGCACCCTCCAGACCCTGATGCCAAGGTGGTCAGCCTCGATGCGCATCTCGTGCACCACCTGAATGCCCCGCGCCGCGTACCGGGCTTTGACCTTGGTGATCAGCTCATCGCTCTTGAGCGTGGGCAGGAAGAAGCTCTGCCCGATCTCTAGCCACTGAGGGAGCTGATACTCAGCCCCACGGTGCACCAGCCTGCCGTCAACCAGCTTCAGCCGTTTGGTTCGCTGAGACATCGAGGTCAAGGTTCAAAGCCTTCTTGGCCTGCGGGAACTCGATCGCGTCCACAGGGCCGAAGTCGCTGCGCCAGCCTGCACCCATCCGCTTCTTCGTCAGAGTCATGGTGCCACCTGTTTCACGGGTATAGGAGGAGTACAGCTCCTTCACGTTGATGTAGGCCTGTGCACACCACTTGGTGAACTCCTTCTTGGTAATCCACAGCGTGTCGCTATCCGGTTCGTAGCGGATCAGCAGTTCGCCCATAGGCTCCAGTGCAGGCCTGTCATTGATACCTACCGCCGCAGGCTTCCTGTTGACAATCAGCACGTTGCGGATGTTCTTGTTGATGTAGGACGCGACGGTGGACACCGCCGTGGTTGCAGACACACTCTGCTCTACCGTGGCCTGCTTGATCAACGAGATGAGCTTGTTCAGGATTCTCTTGATGTTGTAGCTGGTCAGTCCAATACTGTTCGTGATAATGCCAGCAGCGATGATGCAAATCACGTTGTTCAGCTTGAACCGCTCAGTCTGTGTCCAGCTACCCATCCTGTAGATGTTGTCCCGCGTGTCTTCCCATATCTTCTTGGCGTAGTCTAGGTTAGGAATGACAAAACGCATGAACACGTCACCAGCGTGACCATAGTTCGTCAACAGATTGTCGAATAGCTTCTTTGTCTCCAGCACATCAGAGGGTACGGGTGTCGTAAGATGAATCTCAAGGATACGGGCCAGTTCTCCAGCCGGGTCGCTCTTGATCATCATGAGCCGGTCTTCAATCGTAGAGTTGCTGGACCAGATAGACATCTGCTTCCAACGAACGTTATTGACCCGCTCCATGTTGCGCCCCGCTTCCATGCGGTCACGCCCACGCCCCTGCGTGTTGTTGTAGACCAGATCCGACATTTCGTTCGGCTCTGCGTTGGTCATCTCATCAAGGGTGCCGACGATCCCGTTCATCACCCCCAGCCGGTGCACCTTGGTCAGGGTCTTGTCCTGCGCATCTTTCATCAAAGCCACAGGGTCGCCCCAGATCGCATTGGCCATGCGCAAGATGGTCGTCTTACCGGTGCCTGACTTCTTCGAGTAGTAGTTGATGATCCCGCCGTTCTCCGGCGAGAGGTGCATCAGCGCACTACCAAACCCGGCGAGCACCCCCGCCGCATGGAAGTCCATCTCCGGTGTGTCGTAGTGTGCAGCGGCCTGCTTCCACACGTCGATCGAACCCTTGGGGCTCAGCCACGGCACGTAGTGCTCGATGGGCTTGGCAATCGGTGTGTAGATGACGCCGCGCTTGGTGTACTCGCGGTTCCCAATGATGAACGTGTCTTCAGGGGTCCATCCGAATCTAGTTCTCATGTTGTCTGCTTTCTCCCTGAACTGTAAGTCGCGGATCATCAGACCGAACATCTGCTGCAACGACAACAACTGCCGGGGGTCGAAAGCAATGACACCTTCACGGTTCACTGCCTCTTTGAACTTGTCCGCCGCTGCTATCTCACTCTGGAGGATGCTGAACTCTCGCACGTCGCCATGTGGCAGATGGTGCCTAGCCCACAACGTATCACCCCCACCGGTGCCGTCACGCATGCGTTTGTAGATATAGATGTCGTGGTTGTATATCTTGACGCGTTCTACTCCATCTGATTTTGTGATGTCGTGATAGATACCGCCTGTAGCCCCCCGAGAGAATGGCCGTGGGTATGGCGGGATCTCGATGGTCTCGTTCTCGACTTCGACCTGAATGGGCTCGGGCGGTGCCAGCTTGATCTCGGAGCCGAGCTGAATCGGTGACTTGATCTTGCCGATGTGCGGGCACCCTGCGCACAGCTTGGCGTTGTCCAGACCTTGGAACGTCTCGCACGTGTACGGGCCCTTGGTCAGCGCTGCCTTGCGCTCCGTCTCGTCGGGGCTGTAGTTCGGGTGGTTCTTGGAGACCTCATGTATGGCCCAGTCACGGTCCTCACAGTGCTGAGCGATCGACAGCACGGCACGCCATACGGGCTCCGGCACGGCCTCTTGGTTCTTCGCTGCCTCAGCGATCTGCGCACAGCCTTCGCCGTTGCTGGACTTGATCCAGATCGTCTCGAACTTGCTGACCCTATTGGGGTCGATGTACAGCTTCTTGGTCTCATCAGAGACCCCGCCCGACAGCGCCCGGGCCTTGGCGAACATGTCGGCAGCGGCCACGCCCACTGCGTCACGGATGGACTCGAAGGCGTGGTATTTGATCGGCGTGAGCAGGACGACAGGACTGTCGTTCTTCTTGTTCAGGGTGCCGGGGATACGCAGTACCCGAACGATGTCGGCGGTGCAGTCACCATCAACTTCAAACTCTTCTTTGACACAACGCGCCTTCAGGGCTTCGGCTGTCGCCTTCCACTCATGCACCGGTATGGGGTTGTCAAGATACCAGTGTGCGTGCAGGCCATTGCCTGAGTCAATCAGCGTAGGTTTCGGCAGGCCTACTACCTTGCAAAATTCACGGAGTGCTGACAGGCCAGCGGCTTTGTCAGCGTAGGGCTTCTTAGGCCCGCAATCCACATCGACGTAAAACTCCCTCTTGGCAACTGCATTGGTGGCCTTTGAGTGTTCTTCTGCGCCAAAGCCAGCGGTTGCATAGTACACATCCCATCCGCCGTTACTGAACTCTTCGACCGCTTCCGCCATGCTGGCAAAAGAGGTGTAACGACGATCCCAAACGAGAGTGTCTTTGAGCGGAACTTTCTTGACTAGCCTGAGGGAGTATCGCGTGCCATGTGGGAGAACGTTCTCAAGGAACTCTTTTGGAGACATGGTGACACGGAGTTAGCCACAAACGCGGCGAGCGTTGCGGATGGTGCATGGATGCCCGGTCAGGGCAAGGCGAGGATCGAACGGTAATACGCCAAGACCTTGGAGCGCAAGTGCTTGGACACGTCCCGTTGACCCGAGAACCATGAGTAGACCGCGCCCTTGGTCACGCCAAGGTCTGCGATGACTTGGTTCACAGAAACGCACCTGTGAATGCACAGGCGACCAAGCTGCACGCCGAGCAGGCTCGGGTCAGCGTCGGCGTTGCGCCGGATGATCTTTGTGGTGTACATGGTGTTGGGTGGGGGCGGCCCCGGCGCAACCCGGGGCTATCACAGTGCGGAGACACTCAAGCGAAAAAACACTGCTCACGGCGCTGACCGCCGCCCCCGTCAATCAGTCGTCAGCGTCGTCGCCCCATGCGGCGAGGATCGCGTTGACGTTCGGGCCGTCTGCTACCACAGGCGCAGAGGCCTTGGCTTCGCGCACCACAGGCGCTTCTTCGGCGGGTGCTGGCACGTCCTTGGTGACCTTGAACGCGCTGGGTGCAGGGGCAGGCTTGGCCGCAGGCTTCGGCGCAGCCACAGGGGCTGGCGCAGGCGCAGGAGCGGGCTCAGGAGCCGCAGGGACGTTGTCCATGTCAGCGATGCTCACGGTCACCGCGTTGACCGCTTCGAGATCGTTCTGGCGATCGACGGCGATCCGGTACTCCTCTTCAGTCAGCGGACGCACCGCGCTGAACACCAGCTTCATGTTCGCCGTGGCATCGAAGCGCATCTCGGTCACGACAGCGTTGATTTCGACCCCGTGCCCGCCGAGGAACCGAGCGTACTGCTGAAGGCCCATCTTGCGCCCTTCGCCCTGGCCGAAGAGGCTCGACGCGTTGATGTTCAGCGCGTAGATGTCACCCTGCATGTCGTTTTCCAACAGCAGCGCCACGGGGCGGCTGTACCGGCACGCCTTCGACTCGTTGGTTCCGGAGCCCTTGATGTCCTGCGGGCACCCTGCACAGGTGCGGTGCTGCGGCGTCTTCACCGATGTGTGGGGCTTGACACCATCCTCAGACCAGCACTGCGGACGGCCCTTGACACCCTTCTCGTAGGTGGTGCCGTAGAACGTGCGGCGATTCGCATCTGCACTGCGGATGACGATGACGTTCATCGCCCGGTCTTCGTTGACGGCGACTTCCTTGCCGCCGACAAGCATGTGCCAGACGTTGTTCTCGATGCTGATGCGCTTCGAGTTGCCGCCGCCCATGAGCGACTTGGTCAGCGGGCTGAGTTCCGCAGTGCTGCGGCGCAGGTGTGCCGGCAGTTGGTTGCCGGTTTGGAAGAGAGTGAGTTCAGACATTACGACCTCAAAAGGTTTCGGGACGGGCTACAGCCCGGGTAAGCGCCATCAAACCGGTCTGTAGATCGGTTGCACCAATAGACACCCAGCGTTGGTCTACGTTAGGCATTTGTTTCAAAGTAGCAACAAGATCTCCTAGTTGCTTTCCTTGTTCCTTGATCTCATTCATCAGGCTAATCTCGTCCTGTGTCAGGTCTCGGTAGCCTTTGATAAGGCGGTGTTGGTTCTCCATTACGACCTCCTTACGGTCACGGTGTACTTCGACTCAGTGTTGAGTCCCTTGGGCATCTTGTCGGGGTTCGCTTCGAGCCAATCCTTCATAGCCCGCTGCGCGATGCGTCTTTCTAGTAGATCAAGTGCTTGGTTCTCCTTGATGAAGTTGTGCATAGACTCCCAGTCGGAAGTCCAGTACGACGTCTTGACACCGCGAATCACGGTGCCTGCTCCGGTGCGGATGCTATCTGCACCCGCTTTCTTGCACACGTCCATGAGGGCGTGCTCAACCAGTTCCATCTGATCTTTGATGGCTTTGTCGTCCTCTTCGTACTTCTTGGCGAGCGCTGCACGCGCATCGCGCATCTTGATGTACGTCTTGACGAGCTTTTCAGTGGGCACCTGAGGTGCCTCGGGGTTCTGTTCCATGCGGCCTCCTGTGGCTGGGGTACAAAGTCTACGGTTGAACTTTGGCTGTGTCAAGCGCCATCAGATAGTCTTTGGAGACTTTGCCCCCACGACCGGCGCAGACCACGGTCGCACTGACCCAAACTTTCTTGCCGGTCTGGAGCCGCCTGATGTGACCCCGACGCAGGTGCTCGCGGGGGGACCGGTGCGTACCCCCAGACCCTGAAGACTCTGATGTGCCCTCCGGGCGCTTGATCGCCAAGAAATGGTAGTCGTCAAACGGAAGTGCGTCTTTGATGTGTTTGACCGACTTTTTTCTGCCTTCAGTTTTGGCAATTTCTACGTTGCTGCACTGAAGTGCGTTGATGAAATTCAACAGTACCTCGGCTTCTTGAGCGATGTCATGGATGTTTCCAGCGTCGCAGTAGATACGCATCTGCCTGACGCCATCCATACTGAACAGATAGCCGCTTCTGGGTAAACCAAAACCAATGTAAGGTATCCACTTTTGCTTACTATCCATCCATATAGCGGTCATGCATTCTATTTTCTCTTCTGTCTGTTCTGCGATGATCACGCGTTTTGATGACCGTAACTCTCCAGGCTTTGGTTCTCTAGGCTCAGTGAACTCCAAAGCGATACGGTCAAACGGTAAGCAAAGCTCAATACCACCGTCGAGCCCACGAAGGTCAGTGTCTTCAAGTACGATACCACTGTCAGGTAGACAAAACTTTACAGCTAATTTAGCTGTTTCTGCAAGGTCTACAAATTCTGGTTCGTGGATTGCCGCCTTTATCAGTTGGCGGCAGTAGTTCAAAGGTTGCATAACACCTCCTCTCGATACAAGTTGAGCAGGGACTCCATGTCCTCGGTCTTGCCGTCGAGCGAGTCGTACAGCTTGCGCTCCACGCCACTGCCGCACAGCCTGACCACAAGGCAGGGGTTCTTCTGGCCTGCACGGTGCACGCGGGCGTTGGCCTGATGGTAGATCTCGTTCGACGTCACAGGGCCCCACCACACAACCGTGTTGGCCGCATGCAGGGTCACGCCGTGCGAAGCCGCCGCAGGCTGGATTAGCAGCACCCTCGGCTCAGGCTCGGTCTGGAACGCCGCAAAGATCCTCGTGCGCTGGGCCACCGGGACGCTGCCGTCGATGACTTCGACAGCGATCTTGTCCTTCTTGAGCCGCTCTTCGAGCACCGTGATGGTATGCCGGTACGGAACGAAGACCAGCACCTTGTGGGTGCTCTCCTCGATGGCTTCCAGCAGAACGTTGTAGCGGTTCGTGATGTCGAACTCGACAGTGTTACCGTCGTCGGAATAGACTGCGCCGGAGGACACTTGCAGGAGCTTGTTGAGGTTGGTCGCGGCGTTGACTGATGTCACCGTCTCAGTGCCCGCCGACATAATGAACTGATCTTTCAGCAGCTTGTAGTACTTGAGTTGTTGCGGCGTCAGCTCTACCTCTCGTGTGGTGTATAAAAGCTCTGGTAGGTCAAGGCACTCCTCCTTGGTGAAACGAATGGCGGGTTGAAGCACGCGGTTGACGATTTCCGCAGCGTTGTTCTTCTGCTTCCATTTGAACTGCGTGACCTTCCACATCACCATGTCACGGAAAGCGTAGAAGTATCTTGGCACCGAGTCCGGGTTCAGCATCTTGGCAAGGCCGTAGGCATCGGTCGGTGCTTGGGACGCCGGGGTGCCAGTTGCCATCCACAACCACGTGTCGGCAGTGATCAGCTCGTTGATAGCCTTCCACCGGTTGGTCGTCGCGGTCTTCACGGCGTTCGCCTCGTCAATGATGACAAGGTCGAAGCCCCCGGCCTTCAGCTCCTCCAGCACCGTCTGCACGCCGTCGAAGTTGATGATGACGAACTCGGCATCGGACTGAATGATCTTGGCCCGCTTGCGCCGGTCGCCGTAGGCCACATCGACGCGTCGGTGCATGACCACCTTGAACAGATCCGCCTGCCATGCTGAGGACATGATGGACAGAGGACAGATCACCAGTGCACGCCTGATGTAGCCCTTGTTCATCAGGTAGTCAGCCGCCCATGCAAACGATGCGGTCTTTCCTGTGCCCGGGTCGTTGAAGCAGAAGGCCCGTTTGTGCAGCGTCATGAAAGATGCTGTCGTCCGCTGGTGATCGAAGGGCTTGTAGATCCCCGGCCACTTGTAGCGGCGCTCGATGGGAGAGGGTACCCCCTTGACGCCGACGTTCTTCAGCACCCGCGCTTCGTCCAACCCCCAGTGGACAAGCACGCGACCATCATCAAGCAGCTTGCTTTTCGGGATGGTGTTCAGTACCCGTTGGGGGTTGCGGAGCTTCAACAACAATGCCTTGTTGTCAATGATCTGCATCATTACTCCAGAGCGAACTTACTCTTCTTCGCCATATGGATCAGCCGCATCGCCTGAGTCTTGGCATCATCAAGCGCGACGTGTCCGGTACCTACACGCTCAATACGATCCTTGAGAAACATCGCGGCCATCGTCCGGTAGCACCTATCGTTCCAGAAGTGCCAAGGCACGTCGTGTTTGATAGCCCGGTACGCAGCGGCCAGTAGTGCGTTGTCGAAGTTGGCACCGTTGCCCCAGACAACTGCTTCCTCCAGCGGGGGCATCCACACCGCGAGCTTGATCAGGGCTACGTTTAGAGAGAACTCCCCCTTGAACGCAGCCTCTCTCGCCGCATCGGACTGCTTGCTCCACCACTCAAGGGTGCTCTTCTGTGCACGCAGGCCCGCTGCCTTGCACGACTCCGCGTCAATCGTGACGTAGAACTCGCCCTTGATCTCTTCTTCTACGCTGAACTTCACAGCGCCAATAGACAGGATGATGTCCCCCGGGCGTGTACCAAGGGTCTCGATATCTACCATGACATGTTGTTTCACTTGCGCTCCTAGACAAACGGAAATCGCTTGAGGGACAAAGTCCGTCAAGCTCGAAGCCCCGAAGGGCGGACAAGCCTAGCACCTTGCGATGCTAGGCGGTATAGGGAGAACCCGGGGTCAGCCCCCGGACTTCGGTCCCTTGAAATTGCGTGCGCTGTTTGCGCTGAAGCTCTTGAGCTTCACGTTCCCCGGCTTGCTCTTGCCACCGTCCTTGATAGGGACAACGTGATCCAGAGCCTTACCTTTCCGCGATGCCTTGCCGTTCTCTTTGTCCCAGGCACGTCGGGCTCTCTGCCTTTCGCTCTGCTTGGCGCGTCCACCATTGGCTAGGAAGTCAGCGTACTCTTTCTTGTGGTCCCGGTCGGCCTTGTTTTTGTAAGGCATTTCAACCTCCATTCAGCCCGTTGTGCGGGCAAGACATCACCACACAGTGCCGTTTGCACAGCCCCGAAGGATTCGGATTCCACACACCTGTACGGTGTGCATTTTCAAGACGCTTGACGTCAGCCATCCACTGCTGCCAGTAGATCTTCTCTTGCTCAGCGGTGTACTCCGCTGGCTTGAACGAATTTGCCACGACGAACAGCAAGCCTGCCTTGACTCTCTTGATCTCCGGGAAGTGTTTGAAGACCATCAAGGCCATGAGTTCAAGCTGCGCAGTGTCCGCGTACTTGGCCGACTTGCCGGTCTTGTAGTCGATGACCCGCGCCGTGCCCGTCTCACGGTTGACGATGAGCAGGTCAGCGATGCCCCGGCACCAGACGTTCGGATCTTTGAACCCGCAGGGCTCGAAGTCCTTCGTCAGCCCCATCTCGTACTCGCAGAACTTCTCTCCAGGCAGTGCCCGGAGTGTGTCAAGCTGCCCTCTAACATAAGAGAACTCCGGGGGCAGCGGTTTGTCATCCCGGACATAGTGTTCTGCTGCCTCATGGAAGTTAGAGCCGTACAGCGTGGCCTCGGTGTATTCAGGCTCTTTGTAGTTCTTTGCGACCTTAATCTCAAAAAACTTTTTTGGACAAGTCTTGAACGACTTGAGAGACGAGAACGACCAAGGTCCGGGCAAGCTCATGACGTGGCAGCGCGGGCCATAGGCCCGTCCTCCATGATGGATAGCGTGTGCTGGAGGATACGCGCTTCGGTGCCAATATGCAAGGCCACTTCACGGGCTTCAGCGTAGCGGTGCTCAAGGCACAGGTCGTGCGCTTTGCGCAGCATCTGCTGAATCTTCATCATCGGCATAGCGTAGTCGATGATCTCGTCAGTCGTCATGCAGTTCTCCATAGTTGTAGCCCCACTTCGATTCACAGTTGAGCGGGCACCCCTGTGCCCAGTCAGGCACCCAGCGCATGCAGGACTCGACGTAAGCCCTCGCCGCTTGGCGCTCATCTTCGCGAGCCAATGCTATCACGCTGTCATGCACAGTGAGTTTGACGGGTAACTTACGGGAGATGCGTAGCATCTGACTCATGACGATGATACGCGCCAGTGCTTGGGTGAGGTTCTCGATGAGCTTCCCACCGTAGATGTTCACCACACCTGTGTCGTCCTTGTATCGCCACTCAACGAAGCGCTCACCCTGTGCACGGTGGAGTTGTGGGTAGCTGATGTAGAGTCCGCTGGGTAGCTTGATGCCCTTCTTCCCTTCGATCAGCGCCACACCCTCACGCCCCAGCCACATACTCTGATCGTTGTACATAGAGCGGATGGCGTCTTCTCCCCGTGCCCACAGGTCAACGATGCACGGCACGCTGCCACGGTAGGTGTTGATGATCTTCTCGCACTCTACGATGTCGAGGTCGACCGACGGTGTTGCTGCCTTGAGCGTCGCCTTGAGCTTGCCTGCACCGGTTTGGTAGCCACAGCCTAAAATTACCGTTTTTCCTACAAATCTTTCCAGCTTATCTGCCTTCGTTATAGCGCGCCCGTAAATGCGGGTTGATTGTTTACAGTACACATCAACGCCGCTGGCGAAGTCGTTGACCAGATCTTCCTGCCCCGCCAGCCACGCGAGCACCCGCGCCTCGATGTTCGAGGAGTCGCAGTCGATGATGACGTAGCCCGGGGGTGCTTCGATGCAGGCCTTAAGATTCGTACTCCCTCGTGACGGTAGATTTTGTAAGTTAATACCGTCTGAATTATGAACTAGCTTGCCGTTAGCCACAAACCTGTGGCGAGGCCCGCAGTTCTTTATGTCATATACCGGGACGAGCATACTTCACCCTTTGTAGAATTTCATCGTCAGATGCACCCTGTTTAATCCAAATTCTCAAGGTCTCATATGTTAAATCTGGCCTTTGGACTTGCAGACTTCGTATACGTTCCCCTTGAGCAGTTCGTTTGTACATGCGTTTATTGCGCGCTTGCTCAGTTCTAGTGGCCCATCGAAGATTCCCGGGTTCGTAGTGCGCGTTGTTGTCTATGCGGTCTATAGAATACGCGCTGTTTGGTCTGGGACCCAAATTTTGTAGCACCCATTCAGCAAATGCGCGAATCGTAGGGAACTTAAACTCTATACTTCTACCCCCGTAGTTTGCATACGCAGCGTTGTTTTTATTCGTGCACCGCCCTTTGGCACTTATCCCCATTTTGGATATTAGTTCAAGTTGTGCATGCCCGAACTGCGCACGCAACGGATCTGACTCCAGTTTTTGAGTATTCGCCTTGAGCGCGGCCTGGGACCCTTTCACAGCAAAAGCGCGGCGCATCTCCGGTGTCTTTTTAGCGGCCCGCTCTTTAGAAGAGCACGGTAGGCATTTCTTTGTTCCTGCTATCAGGTCAGACACTCTAAAGCGTTTCTCGGTGCCACATTGGCACCGCATCAGTATTCTACTTGCGTAGGTGGTGTGCAACGACTCTAGCGGAGTCAACGTCGTCGTCGGAAGGATTTCTAGTAGTTTTGATTCTACATTGTCTCTGCATTGCTTCAAGTAAGCTGATCTCGCCAGATTCGGTGAATACGACATGTTCTGGTGTTCCTGTTACGCCATCCCAAGATATGACTTCGCGGTACCCGCTGAACTGAACCCCTTCGTGTTCAACGAATGCCTCTCCGTCCCATACGAGGTCATCGGCTAGCACATCTACGATCTGCTTGCTCACGACACCGCGCTGGCCTGGATCATACACTAAGACCTGCGTTCCGGCTACTAGGCAGCCAGATGACCTTTTTGTTCGCGCATAGGCGTACTTGAGCGGCACGGGGAAGGCACCGCCCCGGGTTGCGATCCCGATGAAGCGCTCCGTGCGCGTCTCCTCCAGGGTGCTCTTGACGCCAAGTCGTGCAGCAGCCACAGCCTGCACCCGCTCATCCTCGTGTTCGAGGAGGGCCTTCATGCCCGGGTCGGTCTTGGCGAAGGCAAAGGTGGGCTTGTTCGTGGTCGGGCTGATCTTCGTCGGTGGGTCAACGCCAAAGCCCTTGAGCACCTCTGCGAACTTCTGGTTGCTCATCAGCGACTCGACGTCCACTGCGGCGGCACACAGCAGGTTCGCCTTGCGGGCCCGCACCGCTGCGAGGTGTGTCTCCAGCTTGCCTCGGTTGAGCCGGAGCATCGGCTCGGTGAACATGCGAATGTGCAGGTCGATGAGCTTCAGTTCCTCAAGAGGGTAGGGGCCTCGAATGTCCCCCTCGGTCAGGTTGTACCAGCCACTGGACATGAGGTGCCACAAGTCATGGCACAGGTCGACGTCGAGCAGGCAGTATTCGGCGTACTGTTTGAACTCCCCCGGAGACATGTCAGAGCGCCTACGCCCCATCATGTTCATGACATAGGTACCCTTGTCCTCCAGATGGTAGCGCTTGGCCAGCGACGCCAAGGAGTTGTTCCGGGCACTGAACATGCCGCGTCCCATGCTGAGGGTGTCGAGCCACACGCGGGGCTTGACCCCGAACTTCCACGACAGGATGGCACCGTCGAAGAGTGTGTTGTGGCACAGGATCGCGTACTGCCCCCACGGCACCGCATCGCACCACTGCTTGATCTCAAGGTGGGTGCCAGAGACGACCTCCTTCGATCCATCCGGCCAGCGCACGCCGAGCATGATGACTTCAAAGCGTGGGTCGCGGATGTACTCTTCGGTAGTGAGTTTGGTTAGATTGTACTCACGGTCATAAAACGTCTCGAAATCTAGCGTTACTATCTCCATTACGTGTTCTCCCAGAGCCAGCGATCGAGCAGATCAAGGGTGTCTTCTCGCACCACCATTGCGGCACCGCCCGCTTGTTCGATCTTTGCCATCTCCTGCTCTTGCAGTGCGGTGGGCTTGTTGAACCCGGCTTTGCACTCCACGCCCAAGAACTTCCCACGATGACACACGATGATGTCGGGGATACCTGAACGACCGTAGCCTCCCGTGACGGGGTAGAAGTAGTACCCCTTATGTTTTTTAATAATGTCAACGGCTTTCGCCTTGACTTTGGATTCAGGTGTGTTGGCCATGTTTTCTCGATTCTAGTGCCGTGGTATCCCAGACGTAGATACGCGGTTTTGTTGGGTGCGCAGGCTCATCGTAGTGGATGAAGCCCTCGGCGTGGAAGGCGAAGAGGTAAGCACGGATGGTACCCAGGTGCATGCCTGTCAGTTCCGCAAGCTCACGCCCTGTACGCGGGGCCTTGATTAAAAGTGCGATGAGGTCCGCAATCTTCGGAGGGTGGTCGGTGTTGTATGGCATTACCGCTCCGCTCTCGCCGCGAGGATACGCGGAACACTTTCGTGGTTCGGAAAATGGTTGATCAACACCGTGCAACAACGGTCACACAGGTTGTCATAGTTGTGCAAGCCCTCGTGTGTATAGTGCCAGCAGCGAGGGCACTTGACGTAGTTCGGATCTTTGGCGAGAGAACGCACCACGACCGAAGGCTGCGGGTTCATGAGTTCGTGTAGGCGTTCGTCGGTCATAGCAGTGCCTCCTCACCTTGCCCACGATGGGCGCGGTCTTGCTTGGCGAACCACCGTGCGACCAGTACGCGCTCCGCGTCGGTCTTGAAGGGCCACGCCCAGCGGGCGAGTGTCAATCCTGATGGGTGCATCATTCGCACCATAGCAAGAGAACCAGTGTGCCAACGATGTTGGCAATCGCGATGAGTTCGATCATGGTTTGTCCTTCGTTGGTGGGTTCCAGATCCATATGACAGCCTTGGCTTCTGTCTTCCCGCACTTGCATAGCAGACCTTCATCTTCCAGAGCCTTGCGCCAGCGGTAGATCGTGCCTCTGTCGAGCCCGGTCAGCTCGGTCAGTTCGTCAATGGTTCTCGGAGCCTTGACCCACAGGGCCAGCATGTCGGCGCATTTCTTGATGTTATCAGCTCTTGGCACCTTCTCTCCTTTGGGGTTCGCCGTCCCAGCGCACGTTGCGCTCTTCCAAAATTGTTTCCAGCACATGCAGGAAATGGCGGTTGAGATCCACATAAATGTACCGCGTGGGGTTGTTGACGGCGTTGTCGTGAGTGAGGAACGTATCGCCGGGGTCTATTTCTTCCACAAGCCGTTGTTGTGCCGAAAGCGCGGTGCGAACACGCTCCTCGACTGTTTGCTTTGACCAAAGTTTACCGGCGGGCCTGTCGGTATTTTCAGCTCTTGGCACCTTCTCTCCTCTTAATCTCTCTGTCGATATACCACCGGGCCTTCTTGAGATCCTCAACGGCGTCGTGTTTCAGGTCGGCACGCCAGATGTACTTCACCGCGTTGCCGAGGCAGAAGTTCATGTGCTCGGTGATCTGGATGCACTCGACACCTGACGGGTGCTCGGTGTAGTGCTGGGGGTGGTTGACTGGGTCGTGCATTGTGATTCACTCCATACGATCAAAAGCAGTTCTGCTGCTCGGGTAATGTGCGCGACAAGCGCGGAGTGCCGCTGCTTATCTTCAAGGCCGTCAACGTAGCCAGCTAACCAACTGGCGGTTGTCATGCACTGGAGTTGCTGGTTGGGGGTCATACGGTATCCTCATTTCACAAGGAACCCCTTCGAGTTCCCATGGGCCTGTCCATGTCTGCCGCTCATGCGGCGGGTCTGTGTAGCGGCGGCAGGTGCTGCACTCGGCTGCGCCGTACCCCGCGCAGCGGGCGACGTCGGCGGGGAGGGTCACGCTATCTCCCAGCCCGGTGCGCCAGCTCCGCCTTGAGGTAGCCTGCGAGGAACGCCTCTACAAGCTCCCACGACGGGAAGCGTTCCAGGCACACGTCCTTTGCAAACACCGTGTTGTCAGGCGCGGCGTACAGATAGATCTCCCCGGCCACGTAGTGATTGCCGTTCTCTCGCAACTCAAACCCGCACTCCTTGGCGAGTCGGAAGCAGTTGTCGATCTTGTGCTTGATGGTGAATGGTCCGTTCATTCCTTACTCCTCTCTGCGAGCATGGCGTCGGCCCATTGGCGGTGCGTTTACCCACTGCTCAAAAGGCACGCCGTTTGGATGCTGGTCATCAACCACAGTACATTTGTAGCGCGCTGTTGGCTCCTGCTCCTCCTGCTCCAGCACTGCCTTGACTGCGGTGATGGCCTTCGCAATCTTCTGCACATCCGCATCCATCTCAGCGTGCCGCTCGGGCCTGTATCCAGCCATAGCAGCGTGGTACTGGGCGGCTTCAGCCTGCGCCGAGTCGTAACCGATTTCAAGCGCCTCCAGTATCTGCGGCAACTTGCGACAGCAGTCGATCACCTCACACACGCCGTCTTCGGCAATGTCGCAGGGGGGTTGTGCAGTCTCCTCCAATCCCCGCGCACACACCGCACAGAGCTTGGCGCGCTCGCACGTTTCGCCGCACTGGTTACGGGGTTCGGGCTGCGCCAGCGCGTCGCGGAGGGCGGTGATGGCGTCGTTGGTTTGCCAGTGCGGGTTGTGCTGCCAAGCGGCTAACAACGCCTCCAGCGCCTGCTGAACAGCTTCGCGTAGCGTGGTCATGCTGCGCCCTCCGCTTTGGCGATTGCTGCGCGGGCAGCTACGTGCAGCGGAAAGATGGTTCCATCGCCGTGCGCGCTTGCGTGGTGGTCCCACAAGTTCACGATGTTTTTCAACGCCTCCAGCAGATCGGGAGCGGCGGCAAGCAGACAACCATCGTTGACGTTATCCGATCGAATGTCCCCAATAATTAGACCGGAACCAACGATCAACCAATAGCATGGAATTTCATCAATGGTGTAGCCTAAAACTATGTTCCACGGACCCGGTGTGTGCTTGCTCATGCCAACCCCTCCCATGCTGCCGCCACCACAACGGCGGTGAAGATCACGACGATTACGACCCAGAACCACATCGTGTCCTCCTTCGGGTCTTCGTCCTCCTGCCCGACGTCGGTGCAGGGCTCTGCGGCTTCGGGGTAGCGCCCTTGGTAGTCGGCGCCCTTGGGGAGCCGACGCACTGTCGGCTTGATGTAGTAATCGTGTTTCATGGTGCATCCTTGTGGGTGGGAAGTAGATCTTCTTTTAGCCGCACGTGAAACGACTCTTCGCTGTCGTCGCCGCAGAGTAGGAAGTCGATGCGCTCCAAGTACACCGCTGCCGCCATGAGCAGCACGAGTCCCTTGTGGAACTCCGCGAGCGTCTCCTTGCTGTACTGGTCATCCGTCTCGATAACAGACGCGAGTCTGTCCGCCATGTTCTGCATCCGACACTGTTCGTAGTCGAAGTAGCCGCCGCTCATAGCAACTCCTTCCTCGGCACGTGCGTGGCGAGTAGCCAGCGGCTACCCAGCCGACGGATGGCGCGGACCCATGCCCGCTGATTGTGCCGGTCCAGGCGGCGGTCGCCCGAGGCCCACAAGGCCCGGGCACGGCGTAACATTTTGGTGTTCATTCCTTCACCTCATACCCTGCGTTGCGCAGTGCCTGCGGGATGTCCATCGCACCCTGGAAGCTGCCCGGGAGTTCACACCACTCTGCTACCACGCCGTCAGGGCGGGCACCGAAGATGTACGTCTCGGGGTCAAAGATGCCCGGGATGTTGTCGATTTCAGGCATGCCCGTGGGCTTGGGCTTGACAGCGCTGACCACGACGTACTCGTGACCTTCGTGCGGGGGCTCCATGCGGAACAGCTCCGCTTCGCCCCGGAAGCTGTCCAGCTTCTTGATCTTATGTGCAATCTTGTTTGTCATCTGTGCTCTCCTAGAGTTACCGCCCTTCGGGCGGATGACCGTCCGCAAAGCGGACAGCCAACAAAAACGCCCTGCCCTGGCGGGTGTTGAGCGTTCGGCCATGAAAAACGCCCTGCGTTTGCAGAGCGTTGAGTGGGGAACGTTGTCGTCGTTCAGGCGGTGCGCCACACGCGCAGACCTCCCTCAAGGACGGCAGTGCGGGTCTCGAAGTCCTGATAGCCCTCGGTACCCTCGAACTTCTTGCGTGCGTTCAGCACCTTGCGCCGCCACGAGTCCACCAGCTTCTTGCCCTCGTCACCCGACGTGTCGAAGGGGATCAGGAAAGAGTGGCCGACTCCCATGTCAGCGAACGGGAACGTGGTGCCACGACGGCCCGGGCGGGTGCCCTTGGGGATGGAAACGTCTGCTTCGATTTGGAACATGTTGTCCTCTGATGCGCCCGTCGAGTAGCAGCGGGCGAAGGGTTAGCGCACCGGGGTCGGTGCTTGATTGACGGCTACTCCGTTGATTGGTGGTCCGACTCTACCAACTCCTTTTAACGCTGTCAACGCCCACGGGCTCAATCCAGTAGGAATTTTCACCTACCCGCACACCGATGCCGTAGATCGTCTCGGGGTGTCCAGCGTCCAGAATCGCCATCGCCTCGACCATCCACCGGGGCAACACATCGCGGCGGTAGGTACCGGTGCGCACCTCCTCAGGCATCGGCGGGTAGGTCGTGACGTAGACGTACTCCGGGGGCAAGTTCGAGGAAGCGTTGATGTGGTAGGACGACTTGGGGTTGCGCTTGGGCTCAAGCATTCGCTTCCTTCTTGGCTCTCTGTTCTGCCCGCTCCTGCTCTTCCTTGGCCTCAGCGTTGGCCCGCATCGTTGCGAACTGCACCGGACCCAGCGTGCGGATGGTGGGCATGCTGTGATCTTCCAAGTGCACTGCTGTCTGTTTGCTGTAGTGGTAGTTTTTTTCGTACCACGTCTGGACCCTGTACACATCGTGGCCAGCGAAGAGGTTGAACACCGCCATCGCTGCATCCCGAGGGACGATCAGCTCGGTGCCGCCGAACGAGAGGATCACTTTGTCGAACTGTGCTTTGCTCATGGGATTTCCTTGGTTAGGGTTGAGGGGCGACATCCGGTCCGCGCCGGGACCGCTTCGCGGTGTCAACGCGCCGCGTCATACAGTGCCTCGACCACCTTGAACGGCGGTGCTTCGACGTCGATGGTCGTTTGCCACAACGTGTTGTTAGGTAGTATTGCCTCTACCTTCCACGGTGTGTTTGCTTTCCTACTGATCTCGGCGATCATTCTGTACGGTCTTCCGTCTACCGACTCCCGCAGTACATAGACCAGCAGGCCTGCACCTCCGAAGTCAAACCAGAGTCTGTTGGGTCTTAGTGTGTCACTTGGCAGCGTCATACATTGCCTCCGCTAACTCAAAGGGTGGGTCTTCGCTCGGTGGGAGTTGCAACTGCCATCGCCACTGAGACACGTTGATAGGGTTCATCCGCACTCCGGTCAGAACCCACCCAGGCTCCCCCTTGATGCGTGACAGCGTCGCCCGTCGTTTGGTCGTGCTGTATCCCTCCGGCATGGTGTAAAGCTCGTACAGGGTATAGGCTTCAACGAGCTTGTCCTCGATATGGTGCCAGCTTCGCCCCCCACCGAGGGGTTTGGGCAGCTCCGGTGCCGCGTCAGGCTGGGACATACAGCGTCTCCCCCACCGGGGCGCGGAGCCCCTTGGTGCTGATGCACCACAGCGTCGGGTGCTTGAGGTCCGCAGGCCACGGCGTGTAGCCATCGGTGAAGACGATCACCGCGTTGGGGTTCAGCCCCCGCTGGTCGATGAAGTTGAACAGGGCCCGCACGTCGGTACCCCCGCCGCCCTTGGGCTTCGTCGCCTTGACGATGTCCTGCACCCGCTCGCCCTCGTAGGACTCGTGTGCTGCGACCGCCCAGTCCCAATAGATCACGTCGACCATCTGCGGACAGACAGCCTCGCAGGCACTGGCCGCCTCGCTCAGTGCACGGCGGAGTTGCTCGTCGTCGATGGAGCCGCTGGTGTCAATACCGATCACGATGCGGTCGACCGCTTCCGTGTACCGTGATGGCAGGTAGAGATCCTGCCCGAGCCAGCGTCGAGCGGGCCGAGCCCACGTCGACAGGTCGCCGCCCTTGGCGGTGTTGGTCAGCCAGTCACGCAGCACGTCCTGCCAGGGCACCACAGGCTCAAGGAGCGCCTCGATGTCACGGGACATGCCAGCACCCGTCTTGCCTGCGATCAGCGCCCCTTGGCGCAGCGCGTTGTCGACAGCCTTGGCTACCTCCTCGGCCTCGGCCTGAGTCAGGGGTGCGGGTCCACCCTCGTCACCGTCGCCGTCCCCATCGCCCGCCGCAGGTTGGTGCTGGTCGAACTGTTGACCCTTGGGCCCGTTGCCGCTGCCGCCCCCGCCGCTCTGCGGCTTGGACTGTGCCTGTTGTTTGAGCCGCCTGTACACCTCACCGGTGTCGAGCCCATCGTACTGCGGGTCACAGTACGCGTTCTCCCAGATGGTGATGAACTGCCCGCCCGGGTCCATCGCCTTGAGCATGTTGTTGATCACCATGTCCTTGGCGATGTTGGACAGTTGCGCGTCGTCCTTGTCGAGCTTGGCCCACGTCGTCATGTGCATGAGCATTACGTGGAAGTACTCGTGCAAGACGACGAAGCGCAAGAGCTTGTCGTCGCACTGGTTGACGAAGGCTCGACCATAAAAGACGTCGCGTCCGTTGGTTGCCGCAGTGGGTATGTCGTCCACCACTTGCCACGAACCGACCATCAGGATCGGTGAGATGGCGGTGAAGCGCTCGTCGCGCATGATCTTGGCACGGGCCTTGGTGATTCGGTCCTCGGCGGACAGCATGTGGTTCTCCTTCGGAGCCCCCGTGAGGGGGCGGGTTGTGGTTGACTTATCCCATGATCCAGTTGTTAGCCATGCACCAGTTGGTGAATGACTTGTTGAGTGCAGCGAACTTGGCACGCTGCGGGATACGCAGGAACTGGTTGACGAACACAGCTTGCAGCTCCATGGGCAAGCGCTTCATGTACGCCATCACTGGGTCAAGCGTGTCCTGCGTGGTGCGAGTGATCGCACGGTGCACCAGCATCATGCACATCGTCGGCGTGTCGGGCACCGGGGCTTGGAGCGGGCTCGTCACGATGGCCTTCCACGAGGGCAGCTTGTTGCCCAGTTGTACGAACACATGCAGATCAGCAGCGGAGCGAGCGCCGATCAGGCCAGCGAGCAGGCCCCGCATGGTGTCGTCATCGAGGTGCTCGGCGTCGTTGAGCACGCGACCGGCAGCGGTCATGCTGCGCGGAGAGCAGAAGGCCTTGCGGCTCGGGTCCTTGCGGTGCCAGATGTAGGGGTTCTGGTCCGGGTTGGGCACGGTGTCGTCGTCGGCCAAGGTCTGCGGCGTCTCCTGCACCCACGCCAGCACGGCAGGGTTGCCGTCGTTTGCCAGCGAGTAGTTGACGTACTCCTCGACGGTGGGCTTGCGCATCGGGATCACCGACATGCGGTTGCGGACGTGGAGCTGGAGCGTGTCACCCACACCCTCGGAGCTGAGGTTCGTCGTTGCAAACACCACCGAGCCAGCGGGCAGTGGGCGGGTACCGACACGGCGGTCGAGCACGACGGGGAGCAGTGCGTTCTGAACACTGCGCGGAGCCTTGCCGAACTCGTCCAGGCAGATGGCGACGGGCTGCTCGCCATGCACACCGAACACCTCGTTGGGGTAGAAGGTGCTGGTCCCCGTGGTGTGGTTCACGCTCGGGATCTGGATGTCACCCACGTCGATCTGGGTGCAGTCGATGTACACCTTGCGGTGCGTCGGCAGGTTGAGCATGCCGAGGATGGAGGACTTGCCCGAGCCCGAAGGGCCCTCGATCAGGACGGTGGTGTGCTGACCAACAGCGTTGATAGCCGCTGCGCATTGGTTGATACTGATCTTCATGATGTTCCTTCGTTTAGTTAAAAAGTCTTAGCGTGTTTGCCGTCGCCGTAGCCGTCGCCGTAGCCGTCGCCGTAGCCGTAGCCGTAGCCGTAGCCGTAGCCGTTGCCGTCGCCGTCGCCGTCGCCGTAGCCGTTGCCGTAGCCGTCGCCGTTGCCTTCGCCGTTGCCGTTGCCGTAGCCGTCGCCGTAGCCGTAGCCGTAGCCGTAGCCGTAGCCGTTGCCGTAGCCGTAGCCGTGCATGGCGGCCTCAGCCATGTACCAGAAGCCGTGGTTCACATGTAAGCCTTCCATACATCAGCGTTGCAAGCGATGAAATGACACAAGCTGTTGACGGGCACCAGCACGGTGGGACACTTGTCCAATACTGTTTCCTTCAGTGGGCCTTCGATAGCGAGTTGTCCAAAGCCTTTCGTTGTGCCCGCTTTGCGGACATTGTGGCACGAAGTGATGGCGTAATACTCACCATCACGGATGATGCTGCCAACATACACGAAGCCATTGTCGACAATGGCGAGTTGGAATCCGAGGTTTTGCATCTGATGTTCCTTCGTTTAGTTAAAAAGTCTTAGCGTGTTTGCCGTCGCCGTAGCCGTAGCCGTAGCCGTTGCCGTAGCCGTTGCCGTAGCCGTTGCCGTAGCCGTTGCCGTTGCCGTAGCCGTCGCCGTTGCCGTTGCCGTTGCCGTTGCCGTAGCCGTAGCCGTAGCCGTAGCCGTTGCCGTCGCCGTAGCCGTCGCCGTGCATGGCGGCCTCAGCCATGTACCAGAAGCCGTGGTTCACATAGGTTCTCCTGTGTTAAACGTGTTTAACCCAGGCCTCGCCCGGGCGGCGTTGCCGCCCCGAAGGGCGGACTTGGGGTTCAAAGAGCGAACTTGTCGAGGATGTCGTCCATCGCCTGCTTCGTGGCACGCTGGAGTTCAGGGGACTCTTTGAGGGAGTCCATGTCGACGCGGGTCAGCGCACGTTCGAGGTCACGCCGCGCTTCCTCAAGGCGCGGGTCGTTGGTGACGTTGAGGTCCGACAACATCTTGCACAGCTCAAGGCCCTGCTCCAACATGCTGTCGTAGAGCTTCGGGCGACGACGCTTTTTAATCTCCACCGACACCACAACGCCGTCCTCGTCCGTGGTCTTGATCTCCTCCACCTCGTCGGGGTCATACTCAAGCACGGCGGTCATCCTCTCCCGCACCCACTCGACCTGGGACTTCACGCGTTGCCACGTGTCCTGTACCGCACCGGCCACACGCTCTGCCGTGGCACGCTCGTACTGCTCAGCGAGTACCCGCTGTGCCTCGTGGCCGATGTCGACCCGGAAGTCGCCCGACGAAGGCAGTGGGCTGAGGGATAGCCCGAAGCGGAACTTCGCCGCCACCTCGTCCTCGGTCGGGTATTCCGACCGATCGAACAGTGCGCCGTTCTCAAAGGCTTGTTTTGAGATGGCCGTGCCCAGCACACCGACGAAGATCCGCACCAGCCCGTCGAACTTGGACTCGTACTCCGCCACCTTGGCGGTGACGTCGAGGTACTGCCTCGTGGTGATCAGCCTGTTGCCGTTGTCATCCCACGGCAAGGTGTGGGAGTTGAACCAGACGCGGGCCTCACTGCGAATGGTCTTGATGGCTTCGAGTTCAGGGCACTCCGAGAACAAGTTCTTGGATACCGATGCTGCCTTCTTGGACTTGGCACCCTTGTTGGCGAGCACCTCGTCCTTCGTCCTCTTGTCTTGGATGCGTGCTTCCCACACGCTGATGTTCAGGGAGCCGAGCATAGCGGCGGTGGTGATGTCGATCTTCATGTCACTCTCCGGTGATGCCCCCGAAGGGGCGGTTGATGTCAGCCCTTGCACGGGCGCAGGTTGATGACGATGCCGGGCGAGCCTCGCCCGTACCACATGGCACCGTGGATGTCGCGCACGCGCACTGAGCGGTAGTCCTTGCCGTGCGTCCACGAGCGGCGCGTCAGTCGGCAGGGGGCCCAGCCCACCACCGTGCCGAGCACGTTACCCTTCCACCCCGTGAGGTGACGTCCATCGCAGGACAGGTAGCCCGTGAAAGGCAGTGTGCGGTCGAGTAGCTCGCGGCGTTGCCTGATGTCCACACCTTCATCGGAAAGAGCTTCGCCCTCCGACGTAATGGCGTAGTTGAACGTGCAGCCCTCTTGCGCTGCGATGAACGTCTTCCGTGTCTCGGCACAGGTGAGTGTGTCACCTACGTTAATGTCTTTCATGGTCTGTCGCCTCTTGGTTGTGGGCCTACGGCCCGGGGTTGTCAGTTGAACGTGATGAAACACACGAGGCACTCCCCGTGCGGGCGGAGTTCGATCATGTCACCATGATCCACGGTGACGGTGCGCTTACCCGTCCAACCTACGGCGTGCTTGGCACGTCGCACGATGCTGTACCTGCTCAAGGCGTCAGGGGCTTCGAGCGTGGCACGCTTGGCCCAACCGTAGTTGGGCTCATGTCCGAACGTGTCGGTTACTTCGATGTTGATGTTCATGGTTGTTACCTCACGGATGAACAGAGTAAATGAACCCAGGCGGCAGGTCGATGATCGACGTGTCGCGCTCCCTGACGGTGATCTTCCACCCCTTCGGGATGTGCTGGAGCATGTCACGCAGGATCTTCTCAGCGGCCTTAGCCGATGATGCGTAGCCCACCACTGTGCGGTGGTCGTAGATCGGTTGCTTCTTCATGATACCCTTCCAGCCCCCGACAGGGGGCGTTGTTTACCGGTAAATTCCGCCCTTGTTGTTGATGCCGTGCAGGTCCCGCTTATCGGTCAGCAGGACGTAATTCGATTTGTGCATGGGCACCACCGTCCACGAGCGGCGTTCGGCCTTGGCCTCATCCTCCCCGCACCATAGGCACAGGCGGTAGCCCAGGGCGGTACGCCGGGGGTCGATGTCGTCCCCGCACCGGGGGCAGTACCTCTCGTCCTCGTTGACGTAGTCGAAGTCAGCCCGGACGTTGTCCGGTAGCTCTGCGAGGCACGCCATCTGGCGCTGGTGGTTGTTGGTGATGATGTTCACGTTACTCACTCCTATATTTACCAGTAAATACTGGCCTGGGTTTGGTTCACGGTGGCCGGGGCCACCGGTTCAGAACTCGTACTCCTCCAGCGGGGTGGGCTCGTAAGGCACGGACTCTTCCTCAACGTCGAGGAGCAGTTGTTCCCGTGCCAGCCTACGCATGTCATGCTCATGGGCAAGATCACGCTCGGGCAGCTTCCCACCCGTGACGCGATAACGCATGGCGTAATACAAAGCATTCATAGTTTCACTCTCCGGTGTTCGCAGCACATGCTGCCCACAATACGCCGCTACGCGGCGGCGCACTCTGGGCAGGGGGCCACGCCCCCTGCGAACCCGTACTACCGGCTAGGCTTGCACCGTGCGGACGAACCGCACCATGCACCCGCCGAGGCGAACAAGTCCGCCCGGGTTGTTGATATGCACCCCGTAGGGGTGCAGTCTTATCGGTTGACGTTCAGGTCTCGTCAACAACCTGCACAGGGTCTTTCCCCTGCGGCCTACGCGCCAAGCGGATTCTTACCGTCGGTCACGTCGAGGAACCGGCAAGCCGGTATCTTGTCACTGTATTTACTGGTAAATACAGAAAGCCCCGGTGATAGCGGTGCGCGTGCCAAGCGCACCTCCCGGTGATGAATTGTTAAAGAGCTGGTATTTGATACGATCTCCCACCGAACACATAGTATAACACAATGTGTCGTTCATGTCAAGCCTTTCCTCCGCTAACGGTGTCTGTCAAGTCCTTAAGTCTGTCAATGATGCCTTGGAGGGGGTTGGTTTCATCGTCGGTATCGGCAGGGTTTGTGGTTGTGGTTGGTGTCGGCGTGACACCGAGGAACTTGTCATATGCCTGTCGTTGGTCGTCGCTGAGCTGTGACTTGTGCACCTTCCCTTCCTGCACCTTGCGTCCGAGTGTCGACATCAACGTTACGTTGCCCGCTGCGTAAGGGGCCCGGGTGTCAAGCCGCCCGACACAGACCAGATTGGGGGCCTTCGGATGCGCGAACCGGTCATACTCCAACCACACGCCGACAATCGGGCACCGCTCAGGGTACAAGTACTCACCACGGCGCTCGACCAGCACACTCTCTCCTGAGAACTTCCCGGAGATCTTCGGCGCGTTCATGGGCGAGCGCATGTCCAACTGATAGGCTGTCGACCGGGCCTTGGCCACGGCGTTCAGCACGGCCTTCCACCGGGCATCCTCACGGTGTGCCTTGGGCTTGTCGTCCACCTTGGCAGGTGCCCCATGAGCACGCTCTAGCGCCCGCTGCACAGTGATCAGCCCACAGTCCATCAACAGCGCCACCGCTTCGAGCACCGCGCGCGGTGCCTGATCAACCGGCACCTCCGCCCTGCGACACATGCGCTCGACCATCTGAATGATCAGCCGCTGACGCAGCCGGTTCAACATGGGCTTGCGGACAATGCCCTGAAGATAGACGACGCGCTCGCGGACCTCGTCCGCAAGGCGCAAGGCACTGTGCTCGATGGCGGCGTCGGACTCGAAGGTCTTCGGATGCCAGGGGGCATCCACCGGCACGGTGACGTGCGGCAAGATACGCACCATCTCCTCGGGCGCTACCAGTTCGCCCATGAAGTACCACGCACCGACGAGGTCATCGGTCCGCAACTTGGGCACGGGGCTGTGCCAGATGCGCTTGGAGTTTTTGTCGTTGGGGCGGAAGAGGGGCACCCCCTTCGGGGAGAGGTAGACGCGGGAAATAAATGATTCGAGGAAGGTGATGTGCACGGGTGGCTCCTTGGGGGTGAGGGTTGGGGTGTTGATTGTATCCGATGTCGTGGCGGTGCTGTCGGCACGTCGGATGTATCGTATTTACTGGTAAACGTAGTTGCCCAGTAGTGGCTGTTCCGGGGATGTTCGGGAATTTGTTCCGTGTTGAATGTCAGAAAAACAGGTCGTAGGTGCTTGATTTGCAAGGGATTTGGGGAAAGTGTTGTTCTGCGGGGAGGGAAC
>Ga0208788_1000080_pt1 | contig 50099 bp, 58 predicted proteins | sample Wag4_2014_7_11_3_FD_187363 | JGI IMG/M metagenome (GOLD analysis project Ga0208788, IMG submission 187363) | Fresh water mixed with fracking chemicals microbial communities from Ohio, USA - Utica-2 Time Series FC 2014_7_11 (SPAdes) (version 2) ... | reverse complement strand
TGCACTGCGGGGGTGGAACCAATCGTTCCTGATTCGCCGATGCCCTTCGCGCCTAGTGCGTTACGCGGTGTTGGGGTTTCCATATGGATGACTTCAAAGCTTGGTAACTCCGCAGCAGAGATGAATGCGTAGTCAGCAAAGTTAGATGTGATGGGGTTTCCATCGCCGTCGTAACGCACTTCTTCAAGAAGTGCTTGTGCTGCACCTTGTGCGATTCCACCGTGAATCTGTCCTTCGAGCAGCAGCGGGTTCAATACTTTGCCCGCGTCATCGCACGCCACGTGGCGCAGCATTTTTACCTGACCAGTTTCGGTGTCTACTTCTACGACCGAAACGTGAGCACCAAATGGAAACGTTGCGCCGTGTGCAACATAATCAGTTTCCTGAACGAGGCCGCCATCATTGGCTAATGCAATAGACAAATCTGCCCACGACTTTGCTACTGCTGGAGTACCCGTAACGTGGAAAGAAGCGGACTCTTTGTCGAACACCACGTCTTCTTCGTTGGCTTCGAGCAGTCGGGCTGCATGCTTGCGAGCTTGCTCAACCAGTTCACCTGCAGCAACGTGCACCGCAACGCCACCTTGCTGCAGCGACCGCGAACCCATGGTTCCGCCACCCTTTGGCACGAGGTCGGTGTCGCCCCACACCACGTCAATCTTGTCCATAGGGATTCCGGTTTGATCGGATGCGATCATGGCCCACGACGTGACGTGGCCTTGACCGTGTGGTGAAGTTCCGGTGTACACCACGGCACGACCATCGTGTGTCACTTCGATCTTTGCGGACTCGCCAGCGCTCGAACCAGCAGTAATTTCAACGTACACACTGACGCCAATGCCCAGTTGCTTGACGCTTCCACTTGCACGACGCGCCGCTTGTTCTGCGCGAAGTTTGGTGTAGTCGGCTGCTGCAAGTACACGATTCAGCGACTCTTCGTAATCGCCAACGTCATACGTTTGACCGATTGACGTTGCATGTGGCTCAAGGAACTTTGGAATGAGGTTGATGCGACGTACTTCTGCCGCATCTTTTCCAATTTCTGCTGCAAACATGTCCATCGCTCGCTCGATAGCAGCGGTTGCTTCTGGTCGGCCTGCGCCGCGATACGCAACAACTGGGGTGGTATTGGTGGCAATCGATGTGGTGCGAACTTCAATCTTTGGAATGTCGTAGACACCAGATGCCATTGGGCGAGTCATGAATGGGGCAAGGATTGCGCCAAGGTCTACCCATGCACCCGAGTCTTGCAATACATGCATTTGGTAGGCGGTTACTTTTCCGGCTTTCGTTCCACCAATAGTGACGTACTGAATTTGCGCACGGCCGTGGCCGAGTGCGGTCATTGACTCACTGCGGGTTTCAAGCCAGCGAATTGGAAGACCCGCTTTTTTGGCAACCGCGCCAAGAACCAGTTCTTCTGGGTAAGCGGCGATCTTTGCGCCGAAGCCACCACCAACGTCTGGGGTGATGACACGGATTTGTCCTGCTTCAAGACTGTTTGCCTTCTGAATGGTGTCGCGTGCACCTTGTGCATGTTGCGTTGACATCCATTGAATGAGTCGACCGTCGGTATCCCATGCTGCAGCAGAAGCGCGAACTTCTAGTGGACATGGTGCAACTCGCTGGTTTATGTAACGACCTTTTACGACCACTTCGCAATCAGCAAACATTGCATCGCCTGTGTTGTCTGGCATGCCAATCGCGGTGCTATCAAAAACCACGTTGCTTCCGCACTCTTCATAGATGTGCGTAGTGCTTGTCATTGCTTGTTCAATGTCAATCAACACTTCAAGAGTGTCGTAGTCGATGATGACTTTCTCGGCAGCATCTTCGCCTTGGTTTGCAAGCTTGGTCAGCACAACGGCAACTGGTTCGCCTACGTAGCGAACTTTGTTGCTGGCAAGCAGTGTGCGCTTGGCCATCGGGTTGAACGTGGCTGAAACTGGTTGAAGATCTAGGTCTGCAGCAGTGTAAATAGCAACGACACCAGGAGATTCAAGTGCATCAGCAATGTCGATATTTGCGATGTTGGCGTGAGCAACGGTGGAGCGAACAAATGTTGCATGCAGTGCGCCAACAAGAAGCGGTTCGCTATTGAGGTCGTCTACGTACACGCCACCAGTGGTGAGAAATTTTGGGTCCTCTTTGCGGAGTACGCGGTTACCAAGAATGCTTCCAGCCACACAATCTCCTATCGCTTTGTCTGACGACAGGTTAGGGGGTAAACGGCTGCAGGGAAATTTCGCCTTGGGCAGCCTTTTTCGCAGATTCAAGACTGCGTACTAACAACATGGTGGAGACAATGGTGTAGGGCCAGCGCTCGGGAAGAGCCGTTGACAGTGCCGGCATATCCATCATTGGTAAGCGGCGCTCATTGAAATGGAGGTAGCCAAGTTGGGTGCGAATGGCGTCTTGTAACCCGGCCTCTGTTTTCAGATAGGTCACCTGGTCTTGCAAGTTTTCAATGACGTCTTCGTACTGAGCAAATTCAATTTCTTTTTGCGCGAGGAGATTGCGCTGATTGATGTACGTACGAACAGGAAACACCGACATTGCAACGACGAGTGCAACGATGACGGCGATGGCGAGAGGGGTGCTGGCCAAACGGAGTTTGCGACTGCGAACGAGTCGAATCTCGGTGGTTGCCATCCCTCTATTCTGGCCTTCGGCGATGACCCAATAGCGTCATCTCTGTTGTTTGGCTGCCTACTTGCGCGGTGCGAGAGCGTCCTTGCCCATGAATTGGGCTTTCGATCCAAGCTCGTGTTCGATTCGGAGTAGCTGGTTGTATTTCGCAACACGGTCACTACGTGCAGGAGCACCAGTTTTGATCTGACCACAGTTTGTGGCCACTGCAAGATCGGCAATGGTGGAGTCTTCGGTTTCTCCGCTGCGGTGGCTCATCACGCTGGTGTAGTTGTTGCTGGTAGCAAGAGCAATGGTGTTCAACGTTTCGGTCAGTGTTCCGATTTGGTTCACCTTCACCAACACGCTGTTGGCAACATGCTCGGTGATGCCACGTTGCAAGCGCGAAACATTGGTGACGAAGAGGTCGTCTCCAACAAGCTGGATCTTGTTGCCAAGCTTTTTGGTGAGCGTTGACCATCCTGCCCAGTCATCTTCTGCCATTCCGTCTTCAATAGACACGATTGGGTATTTGCTGGCGAGCATTTCCCACCACGAAGCGAGTTCATCGCTGGTCAATACTTTTCCTTCTCCGGAGAGGTGATACTTGCCATCTTTGAACAACTCGCTCATCGCTGGGTCGAGCGCAATGGAAATATCTTTTCCAGGAGTGAAGCCTGCTTTCTCAATTGCTTCCACCAAAATTGCAATCGCTTCTTCGTTGCTTGCAAGGTTTGGCGCAAATCCACCTTCATCGCCAACTGCTGTTGCCATCTTTCGCTTATGCAAAATTGATTTCAGCGTGTGATAAGTCTCTACACCCCAGCGCAACGCTTCAGAAAATGATGACGCGCCAATTGGCATGACCATGAACTCCTGCAAGTCCACGTTGTTGTCGGCATGAGCGCCGCCATTCAGTACGTTCAACATTGGTACTGGCAACACGCAGGCTGCTTCGCCACCAATTGACCGATACAACGGAAGTCCACGTTCGTTGGCCACAGCGTGGGCGTTAGCAAGGCTTGCTCCAAGAATGGCGTTCGCACCAAGTTTCGATTTATTGGCGGTGCCATCGAGAGCGAGCATCAATTCGTCAACTGCTTGTTGGCTTGATGCGTCTGCGCCAACTAAAGCAGTGGCGATTGGTCCGTTCACATTGCCAACAGCTTGTTGCACGCCCTTACCCAAGTAGCGAGTGCCGCCATCGCGAAGCTCAACTGCTTCGTGTTCACCTGTAGAGGCACCTGATGGAACAATTGCTCGTCCGCGCGCACCGGACTGCAGCGTGACTTCAACTTCGACGGTTGGATTTCCACGCGAGTCCAAAACTTCGCGACCAACTACTTGCTTGATTGTGCTCATGGCTACACGCTAGTCAGCGCACGAATTCATGTTCACTTTTGTGACTTGGCCTCATCCCAGAGTGAGTCAAGCGTGGCAAGGTCGGCGGCATGCAAGTCAATATTCCGCTCGAGAGCGAGAGCCTCAACTCGTTCGAAGCGAGTACGGAATTTGTCGCTGGCAAGCCGCAACGCAGTCTCGGCATCATGACCCAAATGGCGAGACAAATTGACCACGCTGAACAACAAATCGCCAAGCTCCATGCGCACCGCTTCTGGGTCGGCATGTTGACTAATAGCATCACGAATTTCGGCTGACTCTTCACGAATCTTGTCAAAGGCACCATCGGCATTGGGCCAATCAAATCCAACATCAGCAGCACGTTTTTGCAACTTTGTCGCATATGAAAGCGAAGGTGCTGCTTTGGCAACTCCGCTGAACACGGAATCGGACTTCGCGTCGTTGGACAGTCGTTCTTGGCGCTTCACTTCATCCCAGGTGCTCACCACATCGTTAGCGCTGTTGGCGACAACGTCGCCGAACACGTGTGGGTGTCTGCGCACCAGCTTGTCGTGAATGGAGCGCGCAACATCGGCGAGCGTGAACCTGCCTTCTTGTTCGGCGATTGTGGTGTGAAACTCCACCTGATACAGCAGGTCACCAAGTTCCTCAATGAGTGCATCGTCAGTGGCTGGATTATCGACATCAAGTTCGTTGATGGCGTCTACTACTTCGTAAGTTTCCTCAAGTAAATACTTGACGAGTGACTGGTGCGTTTGCTCGATGTCCCATGGGCACTGTTCGCGTAATGTGCGCGCAAGTTGATGCAGCTTCACCATTTCACCAGCAATGGGTTGAGCAAGCTGGGGTATATACAGCGTGGTGAGATGGTCTGCGGGAAGCACGCGGTCGAGTTCTTGCCACGTGGTGTGTTCAATTCGCTGATCGGGAAGACCAAGATGATGCAGCAGCACAACCGGCTCATCTCCAACCGCATCATCAAAAGACAACTTCACGTCAGACAACACCCAGTCGGCGTGCACTTGAGCAACAAGCAGAGGCCCGCGCTCATTGGCTGCTTCAACAGCAAAACGATGGCCATCAATTAACCGCACCCCTGCATTCACAGGGTCGATGCCCAGTGCTTCCCATGCAAGGTCGAGAAAACTCATGGCTGGCAGAACTTGTACGTCTATTCGAGTGTCGGCGCGAAGTTGCGCAACACTCGTTTCAAGAAGTAGCGGTGACCCAGGTACCGCGTATAACACTTCGCCGTGTTCGTGTGCAGCGGCAATGAGTGTTTCGGTTATTGCCGCATAGACATCATCAAATGTTGGCAGGGATTCGTAGAGATGATCGAAGCTCTGTGCAGCAGGAAGCAAATCAGCGGTCGGATGCTTACGGGTGCGAACGAATTGATGCGGAATCGATGCAATTGCTTGCAGCGTTGCTTCAGTAACCGTGTTGCGCGGGCCTGGCCCTAAACCAACAATGACGACGCGACCAACCGAAGTGCGATTGCTCATGTCGTTTGCAATTTACAGGTCGGTGATTTTTCCGGTTGCTGTGTCCCAGCGACCGTATTCAGACGCAATGGTTACATCACGTGTTGCAAGAAAACCCGACATCAACAACATTCCAGGAGACTTTGACATCATGAGCGCAAGCGATGCCTTGATGTCGGCGAATGGGCGAATCATGATGACGTGGTATCCAAAACTTGATTTCACAGGACCAGTTGGAACGCCAACCTTTGCAGTGAGAGCACCTGCGGTAAACCCCGAGTCAAATTGTGATTGGTAATCAGAAAGAGGAATGCAGTCGCCATCGGCTGAACCGAGGATGCCGCCAGTTGTTGCTGCGTTTGGTTCGGTGCTGTATTCGCCGGCAAGTTTCTTGAAGTCTCCTCCGTCGTTCAGTTTCTGAATGACTTCAGTTGCCGTAGCTTCGTCTTTCACCAAGATGTGTTGTGCACACATTGCACCAACTGATGCTGGTGCAGCGTTGTACATCTTTTCAAGGTCGGCTTCGGATGGAGCCTTCACGCGAGTAAGCGCGAGGTCTCCACTGTTCAGCCCAATGATGAGGTCTTTCAATTCTTGACCCAACGTGTCGTATCCGGCGTCTTTAGAAATTTGGTCAATCACCGCTTTGGTGTCTGCATCGGTAACGGTCACGTCGTACTGAGCAAGCACTTGCCTGGTTGCTTCGCCACGGATGATGGCAGCAAGTACCGAGCGAACTGCGTCCATTGGTACGACACCATCTACAAGTTCAATTTGACCGGCGTCTGAAAGCTGCGTGAGCGCAGTCTCAAGAGTTGATTTATCGATTGCAGATCCGTCAACGGATGCTGCATCATTCTTTGAACTTCCACCGCAGCTTGCAAGTGAAATCATTGCAATGCATGCAAGTGTGAGCGAACGAACTGACTTAAGGGGGGTGCGTGACATTTGGTAAAGCCTAGTTGTCGTCAAAGAGTTCCTGCAGGAACGACACCAAATAGTCAACAACTCCAGCATCTGCTTGTTTGCCTTGTGGGGCACGGGGCAGCGTGACACTGAGTTGTTTGGTTTGCTCGTTCCATTCGCTGCTCTTTGCAATTCGAGTCAAACGCATTTGTTGGCTTGCCTTTAGCGAAACGGGCAATAAACGCGCTCTGCCATCGGCAACAACGAGCTCACGCAGACCAATTCGATGACATTCAGCTCGCAACTCTCCAACGCGGATAAGTGCAAGTGCTGCTTCGGGAAGTGGACCATAGCGGTCAATCCATTCATCGCGAATATCGGCCACATCTGTTTGTGATGTGACTGCTGCAAGCCTGCGGTAGGCATCAAGACGAGACTCTTCTTTCGATACGTAATCGGTAGGCAAGTACGCATTGGTGGCAACATCGAGTTTGAGCTCTGGAACAATTGGCGGAACGTCTTCGCCCTTCATCTCCGACACTGCCTCGGTGACGAGCTGGCAATACAAGTCGTATCCAACGGCTGCAATGTGACCGCTCTGCGCTTCGCCCAACATGTTTCCTGCGCCACGAATTTCTAAGTCGCGCATGGCAATTTTGAATCCACTTCCTAATTCGGTTGCTTCACCGATGGTCTTGAGTCGTTCGTATGCGTCTTCAGACAACACTTTGTCGCGCGGATGAAACAGATATGCATATGCACGCGAACCACTGCGGCCTACCCGTCCGCGAATTTGATGCAATTGTCCTAGACCAAGCAGATCGGCTCTCTCAACAACCAGTGTGTTCACGGTTGGCATGTCGATGCCGCTTTCAATGATGGTGGTGCACACCAATACATCAAACTTTCCTTCCCAGAAATCAAGAACAATTTGCTCAAGTCGGCCCTCGTCCATCTGGCCGTGCGCAACCGCAATGCGTGCTTCCGGAACAAGCTCGCGAAGCTCTTGCGCTCGCTGCTCGATGCTTTGCACGCGATTGTGCACCCAGAACACTTGGCCATCGCGCAATAGTTCGCGGCGAATAGCTTCAGTGGAGACACGTTCGTCATCTTCACCAACAAATGTGAGAATCGGTTGGCGATCGGCAGGAGGTGTTTGCAGCAACGACATGTCTCTAATTCCTACAAGGCTCATTTCAAGTGTGCGAGGAATTGGTGTTGCGGTCAACGTGAGCACGTCCACGTTGGTCTTTAGCTTCTTCATCATTTCTTTGTGCGTTACACCGAATCGTTGCTCCTCGTCGACGACAAGTAACCCGAGGTCTTTGAACTTCACGCCTTCTTGCAGCAAACGATGCGTGCCAATCACGCAGTCCACGTCGCCGCTGGCTACCCCTGCAAGAACTTTTTTCGCTTGCGAGTTGGTGAGAAAGCGTGACAGTGACTCAACGCGAATTGGGTAACCGCGGAAACGCTCAGCAAACGTGTTTGCGTGTTGCGACGCAAGCAGCGTGGTTGGCACGAGAACCGCCACTTGCTTGCCGTCCTGAATTGCCTTGAATGCGGCGCGTACAGCAACTTCGGTTTTTCCAAAGCCAACATCGCCACATACCAAGCGGTCCATCGGAACGTTGCGTTCCATGTCACCTTTCACGAGTTCAATTGCGGTGCGCTGGTCTGGCGTTTCAACAAAGGGGAATGCGCCTTCCATTTCATGTTGCCAAGGCGTGTCTTCGCTGAACGCATGACCGACTGCGTTCACTCTTCGCTGGTATAGCACCACGAGCTCTTGGGCAATTTCGCGAACTGCTGAGCGCACGCGTTGCTTTGCGCGTGCGAAGTCGCTTCCACCAAGTCGATGCAATGTTGGTGAGTCTCCGCCGATGTATTGACGAACCGCATCAATGTGATCGGTTGGTACGTACAACTTGTCACCGTCTTTGTATGCGAGAAGCAGATAGTCGCGCTCGGAACCACCGATAGTGCGCTTCACCATTCCTTCGTATTTGCCAACTCCGTGATAATGGTGAACCACATAGTCGCCGGGTTTTAAGTCTTGAAACACCGAAGTGGTGTCGCGTTTGCGTGCACGTGGCTGGCGGTGAGTACGTCGTCGACCCGTGAGGTCGGTTTCTGCAATGACGGCAAGTTTCACTTGCGGCAAGGAATAACCGTGATGCAGTGGAGCAACAACGACGTATGTTCCTGGATTGCTGAGGTCAACTTCAGCCTGTTTGCTGAGATCGCGAACGACCACGCCATTCTGCGTGAATACTTCGATTAGTCGCTGCGCCGAACTTTCGCCTTCCGCAGCGATGACCACAGTCCACTTGTCGGTGACCAGTTGTTGAACGCGTTTGGCAGTTGCTTCAGCGTCGCTCGTTGCCTGACCCCAACCCGTTGACTGCACAGTTGGCGCATCAATAGCTTCAGATGGAAGCGAGAGCGACAACGCATTCAACGACTGCGAAGGCCCGAATAGTTGATCAATGTCTAAGTGCAGGCGAGGGAAGGAACGCTGCGCATCGCGCGCCCACGTACTTGCCAAAGCTTTTGCGAGGTCATCTTCTTCTGCAAGTAAATCTTTTGCTCGGTCGCGCATGCGCTTTGGGTCAACGAAAATGAGTTCGCTTTCCGCGGGCAAAACATCGGTAATGAGTTGTTCGCGTTCAATCAACCATGGAAGCCAACTCTCCATGCCCTCAAAGTTGGAGCCATCTGCGAGTCGGTCCCAGTGTTCGCGCCCCCAGGGCTCGCTTGCAACCAATGCACGCGCTCGTTCGGTTACGCCTTCATCTAGTTGCAATTCGCGTGCAGGAAAAATGATTGCTTGTACTAAGTCGTCGGTGCTTCGCTGGTCGTTCACGTTGAACGACGTAAGACGCTCTACTTCGTCGCCCCACAGGTCGATGCGAATCGGAGTGTCTGCTGTGCTGGGGAAGACGTCGATGATTGAACCGCGACGAGCAACTTCGCCGCGATGTTCAACAATTTCTTCACGGCGGTATCCGTCGTGCACCAATTTGGCAAGCAACTGCTCAGAATCAATTTCCTCGCCCGGCTTGATGATAATCGGTTGCAGCGTGGTTGCTCCTGGTCCAAGTTTTTGCAACAGGGCTCGAACCGAACCGAGCACAACCTTCGGCGGGTTTTCACTGCGTAAGCGCCACAGCACTTCAAGTCGGCGACCCATCGTTTCAACGCTTGGGCTTACTCGTTCAAACGGAAGGGTTTCCCACGCGGGAAACATCAGTGCGCTATCTGCACCAAGAAATTGCACGATGTCGTCGTGTAGTTGTTGCGCTGCGGTGCCCGTCGGGGCAGCAACCACCAATGTGCTTCCCGGCGACCGGGCGCTTAATGCCGCGATGATCGCTGCGCGTGATTGCTCTGCGCATGCAAGCACCGAATTTCTGCCACCAATGGCAGCGAGCGCCGGCTCTTGGCTGGCAATTAATGCAAGGTCATACAACAACATGTTGGACGCGCCGACTATCGGCCGTTTATTTGCTGCATGGCAGCTTGAGCGCCTTGCGAAAGAATGAGTTGCACCGCATCGGCAGCAATTTCAACAGCAACATCCAGTACTTTTCGCTCATTCGCTGGAACGCGAGACAACACGTGATCTGCCCCGTCTTCTTTTGACGGTGGTTTTCCAACACCAATGCGAACGCGCACGAAGTCTTGAGTTTTGAGATGCGATGAAATACTGCGGAGGCCATTGTGACCGGCAAGACCGCCACCGATTTTTACTTTGACGACACCTGGTTCTAAATCCAGTTCGTCGTGCACAACAATGATGTTTAGAGGTTCATCAATTGCGTAACGGCGGGCGAGTGGTCCAACTGCGTTACCCGATTCATTCATGAACGTAGTTGGCATCGCCAACACGAATCGATTTCCATCGTGATTGATTTCTGCAACAAGTGCACGATCACGCGATGACTTCATGGACGAGTTGAATCGTGATGCAAGCAATTCGATGGCGTCGAAACCAACGTTGTGTCGACTGCCTTCGTATTTACGCCCTGGGTTGCCTACGCCCACAACTAATGCGCTGTAGGGAGTACCTCGCCGCTCGTGTCGCTCACCGCGACCGAACAGCGCCATACAAATTAGGAAGCGGCTGGCTTGTCGCCGGCAGCAGGAGCACCGGCTGCCGGAGCTTCACCAGCAGCGGCTTCACCAGCAGCAGCGGCTGGCTTGTCAGATTGCGAGCTCGTTACCAACACGGTGACGACTACCAAGTCTGGGTCGGACACTGCGGTAACACCCTTTGGCAACACGATGTCTTCCATGCGGATGATGGAGTGCATGTTCATGTCGGTGACGTCGATGACGATTTCGTTTGGAATGTTGTTTGCTGCTGCGCGAATTTCTACGCGGTCAACTGCAGGGTCAACGAGTCCGCCTTCTTGTACAACTGCTTTTGCTGTACCAGTGAGGTGAATTGGAACCGACATCACGATTTCCTTCGTGAGGTCAATCTGCATGAAGTCAACATGGCTTACGTTGCGCTTCACTGGATCGCGCTGCATGTCTTTCACGATTGCTGGGTATGTCTTGTCAGCAACTTGCAATTCAAGAATGGTGTTGGTGCCTGCAGGGCCCGACAATGCAATGCGCAAGTCGCGGCGTTCAACGGTGATTGACACTGGTTGCATGCCTGCTCCGTAGATGACCGCAGGAATGTGGTCGGCTCCGCGCAAACGACGGGACTCTGGGCTACCAGTCGTGCGGCCAACGTTGGTCTTCAATGTGGTGGTCATGTTCGAAACTCCGTACTTACGTAGTGAAAATCAGCAGATACAACGGCTGGTCAGTGTACAGCCGCCTAAGCCTGTTGCGAAGAGGGTGTTATGACTGGTTTTCGCCGTCAAACAGGTCGCTGACGCTGGTTTCGTCAAATACTGCAGACAGGGCATCGGCAAGGATTTTGGCCACAGAAAGCACCTCAATCTTGGCGATTCGCTTTTCCTCGGGAAGAGGCAAGGTGTTGGTCAGCACCACACGGGTGATTGGCGAATTTTCCAGACGCTCGATGGCAGGGCCAGAGAGTACGCCGTGAGTAGCCATGGCCCACACTTCTTTTGCGCCGCGATTCATCAGCAACTCGGCGGCACTCACGATGGTTCCGCCAGTGTCAATCATGTCGTCGGTGAGGATGCACAAACGTCCTTCAACTTCACCGATGACTTCTTTGGCAACAGCAACGTTTGCGGTGTTCTTTGGGCGACGCTTGTTAATGAATGCAACGTCAGCGTTCATATCTGCAAGATGCTGTGCAAATCGTTCTGCAACTTTTACACGACCCGCATCTGGCGAAACGATTACCACTCCGTCACGCGCATTTGAGCGCACGTACTTTTCAAGAACTGGAATTGCAGTGAGGTGATCGACAGGGCCTTCAAAGAATCCCTGAATCTGTCCGCTGTGCAAGTCGATGGACACCATGCGCTTTGAACCTGCAGCCTTGAACATGTCGGCAATAAGGCGCGCAGTAATTGGCTCGCGACCTTCAGCTTTGCGGTCTTGGCGGGCGTATCCGTAGAACGGGCACACTGCAGTAACACGCTTTGCCGATGCGCGATATGCGGCATCGATCATGATGAGTTGTTCCATGATGGAATCGTTCACGCTGCGACCTTCGTGTCCGCAATGTGTTTGCATGATGAACACATCGCCTCCACGGACTGATTCACCAAAACGCGGACGCAATTCACCGTTGGCGAATTCAACAATGTTTGCTTCGCCCAGTTGAACATCGAGATGCTGCGCCACTTCTTCAGCGAGTACCGGGTGAGTGCGACCCGTGTACAACGCCATTCGTTTCGTGGTGACCTTGTCGATTGTTTTATTCACGAGGCCCCCTCAAGAAATATGTCGGCGCTTTTCATTTGCCAGCATAGATCGCGAGGCCGATTCGGCTTTCTTCCGCATTACTTCACGAGTTCCGGGGAGAGGACTCGAACCCCTATAAACGGGACCAAAACCCGTTGTCCTGCCATTGAACGACCCCGGAGAGACGGCTACACGGTACTCAATTCCGTAGCCGTTTGCTTATTTGGCCACTAACGCCGCTAGCGTGTCGTCCGCTATGGGTTCACTTGTAAAACGTCGTCGTAAGCGGATGCGCAAAAAGAAGCACAAGAAGATGCTTCGTCGTACCCGCCACCAGCGCCGCAAGTAACCCGGTTTTCGCCCCTCGCCTTCGAAACTACGAAGTGCGAGTGTGGGTGACAACGACGGTTGCTTCGCTTAACGCTTCATGAATGCGTGGATGCGCACCGTCTAACCACCAAGTTGCTCCGCTGCCTGCCAAAACTGGGCTTTGACCGCTTGCCTCGCGAATGCGGTCGCGCCAGTGCGCAAGCCGAGGCTCAACAGCGATTGCTGCAGGCTCTAAATCGTTAGGTCCATCGTGCTGAGATTGAAGCGAATCGAATGCTTTGTAGACAGCTGGAGTTGACACTCCAAACGGTGGAACCACGAGCGTGATCTCGCGAGCAACGAATGGCAGGGGCTCAAGAATTTCTCCAATTCCCGTTACTCGTGCGCGGCCACCGTGCATGCAGAAAGGAATGTCCGCGCCAAGATGTGACGCGGCAACGTAATCAGAAAATCCTGCCCAGCGCAGCACGGCTGCTGCGTCTGAAGAGCCACCACCGAGTCCGCCTCCGTGTGGAATGTGCTTTTCAATATGAACGAAAGCAGCTTTCCCACAGAGTTGCAATGCGCGAGTCACAAGATTGTTGTCGTCTGTTGGGACGCCGCTTGCAAATGGTCCGCTCACTGACATTCCTGAATCACCTTCGGTAATGGTGAGTACGTCATGTAAATCGAGCGACACCATTTCGGCATCAATGAGATGAAAACCATCGTCGCGCACGCCAGTGACTTTCAGAGACAGTGTGAGTTTGGCTGGAGCAATGATGTGGGTCATGTCAGGCTTCCTGAGTTGCAGTGCACAGTCTGCCCCAATCGGCAACATCAAGTTCTTCGGCGCGCGACTCTGGTGAAACTCCAGCAGCAGCAAACTGCGAGGGAGTAACCATATTGGATAAACAGCGGCGCAACATTTTCCGACGCTGACCAAAACCGGTGCGCACTAGAGCAAACAATTTCTGTGGGTCTACGTCTGCAACTGCTGGTGCTGCCTTGCGTCGAATGTCGACCATTGCCGACGACACGTTTGGCTTCGGCAAAAACACGGTTGCAGGAACGTCGGCTGCAATAAATGCATCAGCCCAATACGAAATTTTTACGCTGACCGCGCCGTATGCAGGAGTACGCGGTTTGGCAACGAAGCGTTCGGCGACTTCCTTTTGCACCATCACCAACAAGTGGTCAACGGCTGGTGCGTAATCGAGCAAATCGGCAACAAGCGGGGTGGCAACGTTGTATGGCAGGTTGGCAATGACGTGCCACTTGGGTGAACGTGCAACGAGTGGTCGCCAGTCCAAATGCATTGCATCTGCGTGCAATACCTCAACGTTTGGAAGGTCCTTAACTACTTCGCGCAACACCTCAACAACTCCGTTGTCAATTTCAACAGCAACGATTGTTGCGCCAGTCTCGGCAAGTGCAAGCGTGAGCGAACCAAGACCTGCGCCAATCTCAAGAACAAAATCGTTTGGTCCAACGTTTGCTAAGCGTGCAATTTTGCGCACAGTGTTTGGATCAACAAGAAAGTTCTGACCAAATGCTCGGCGCGGTGCAAGACCGTGCTTGTTCAGCAGGTGGGAAATGTCGTTGTGAGAGTGCGTCACCAGGTGATCTTTACGGGAATTGGCGCATCAATGAGGTCGGCTAACTGCGTGAAGTGTGAGGAATTCAATTGCACCGTGACGCCCGCAGGAACACTTACGCTAAATGCACTGGTGCACTTAGTAGTGCGACCATTGTTCATATTGGTGATGGTGAGTTGAACGCCAACGGGTGTCATTGCGGAAAAACACACGGGGTTTGATGAGTATCCAAGTGCAGTAAACGTTGCTCGGCCCGTCAGTGAATTTGGGCTGGTGGCTGGGTAAGCGACTGCAGCAGATCCTGATGGGGCAATTGGAGGAGGTCCGCCGAGAATCACTGATTCTGGGACTTCTTCTTCAACTACGGGTGGAACAGTGGTGGTGGTAGTTGGAGTTGTGGACGATGTTCCACCGGCTGCAACTCCAAACAAGGTGAGTGCGAACAGCGTCAGAACAAAGAGTGCTCCAATTCGCCGACGCTCGTAAACCGAAAGGACCACTATCTAAACGCTACGGAGCAATGCCGGGAAACGCAAGGTTTGCATTTTGCGTGGTGTGTTGTGCAAACTGCGCAACGGGTTCGCCGCGAAGGTCGGCAATGAATGTGCCAACAATTGGAACAAGCGCTGGTTGATTCGGTTTTCCGCGATGCGGAATCGGTGCAAGGAACGGCGCATCAGTTTCAAGTAACACGTGATCAATCGGGCACCACTGAGCTGCACGTCGAACGTCTTCTGCTGATTTAAATGTAACGATTCCGCTAAACGACAAATATGCGCCACGTTCTACGCATGCGCGTGCTTCTGCTTCGTCGCCAGTGAAGCAATGGAAAATGGTTCGTGCAGGTACGCCTTCAGCATCGAGCACATCAAATGTGTCTTGCCAGGCATTACGCGTGTGAATAACAAGCGGTAGGTCGAGCTGATTCGCTAACTGAATTTGTGCTGCAAACACTTCGCGTTGCACGTTTCGGTCGGAGTGGTCGTAGTAGTAATCGAGGCCGCATTCACCAATGCCAACTACTTTTTTCGATCCAAGAAACGGCGTAACGGTGTCAACTCCATTTTTTGCATCGTGCGGGTGCAGGCCAACGGTTGCCCATACGTTTTCGTGCTGAGCGGCGATAGCGATTGCTTGCTGTGTGGTTTCTGCATCGGTGCCGATCACAATCATTTTGCTCACGCCAACTTCGCGTGCAGCCGCAATTGCGTTTACTTGACCGCCTGGAATGTTGTCTTCGTACACATGGCAATGAGTGTCGATCCACTCAAGTGTTGGACTCATACGGTGAGACGAGGGAAGAGCGGCTGACCCTTCACCACTGTTGTGCCGCCTGTGTACTGACCCCACTTGGTGTCTGCATGAATACGAAGGTCGGTGATGTTGCCGGTAAGACCAATGCGATTCCAAATTTCTTGCGTAGTAGTTGGCAGAGCAGGGTTAGCGAGAATTGTGACAATGCGCAGCGCTTCAAGCGCGTCGCCCATCACAGTATTCACTGCGTCACCTGGTTCCATCTTCCACGGTTCGTTGTCTTCGAGATATGAATTCGTTGCACCAATCAGTTTCCATGTGGCTTCAAGTGCCTTGCTTGGTTGCACAGAAGCCCAAGCTTGTGAAGTTTCTGCAACGGCGGTTGCCGCAATTGCTGCAAGAGGGCTGTTTGCCGATGACGCTGGACCGATGCCGCCACATTTCTTTTCAACAACAGTTGCAACACGTGCTGCCAAGTTGCCAAGGTTGTTCGCAAGGTCACTGTTGAAGCGTTTTATCAAACCTTCGTCGCTGAAGTCGCCATCATTGCCGTATGTAGTTTCGGCCAACACGTAGTAACGGAAGCCATCAACACCAACTACATCAATGAGGTCGAGCGGGTTCACCACATTGCCTGCCGTTTTGGCCATTTTTTCGCCATCGACAAGCAACCAGCCACCAACAGCCCAACCCTTTGGTGGTTCAATGCCTGCGCTCATGAGCATGGCTGGCCAATACACGCAATGGAAACGAATGATGTCTTTGCCAATGAAGTGATAATCCACTGGCCAGTTTTCGGCGAATGCTTTGTCGTCGGTTCCATATCCAACTGCAGTGATGTAGTTAGCGAGCGCGTCGAACCAAACGTATGCAACATGTGATGGATCCCATGGAAGCGGAATTCCCCAGGTGAGTGTCTTGCGACTGACAGAGAAATCATTCAGTCCACCCTTAATGAAACCGAGCACCTCGTTCATTCGAAAGCTGGGAGTAATTGCATTCGGGTGATCTTCGTACCATTTCAGTAATCGATCTTCAAAACGTGACAGACGGAAGAAGTAGTTCTCCTCTTCAACGAATGTCGTTTCTTTTTTGTGGATCGGGCACATGCCCTCAATGAGCTCTTCTTCAATAAAGTATGCCTCGCATGCAACGCAGTATTGACCGCGATACATGTCGACTTCGATATCGCCAGCGTCGAAACATGCCTGCAGCAGTTTCTTTACACCAGCAGCGTGGCGCGGCTCGGTGGTGCGAATGAAATCGTCGTGCGTAATGTTTAGACGGTCCCATGCTTGAGCGAATAGCGGGGCAATGGAGTCGGCAAATTCTTTTGGCGAAACTCCTGCAGCATCGGCTGCCTGCTGAATTTTCAAGCCGTGTTCGTCGGTGCCGGTTAGCAGGTGTACTTCTTCGCCGAGTAGACGGTGCCAGCGCGAAACTGCGTCGGCCACGATGGTGGTGTACGCGTGACCCAAGTGTGGCTTGGCGTTGACGTAATAAATAGGGGTCGTCGCGCTGAACTTTGTCACGGATCCACACTAATAGTCTGACTGGGTGACTTTTGCCTTTGATTTAGCAACAGCGGTAACTGATAACGGCAACGGCGTGTACTCGGGTGCAGTGCATGATGGTTGGGACATTCGCGGAAACGCAAATGGTGGATACGTGATGGCGCTGCTTGCACAAGCAATGCGCAGTGCTGCAAACAGGCCCGATCCAATTTCAATCACGCTGCATTATCTTGCTCCGTTGCCTCCAGGAGATTTCGAAATTCATACTCAGGTCATTAAGCAAGGTCGCAGGTTCACCACGGTCAGTGCGTCAATGATGTTCGGTGGTCGTGAAGCAGTGCGAGCAATTGGCGCGTTCAGTGAAGCACCGGCAGTTGATGGCGCAATGCGACACAACGAAACACCGCTCAGCGACCTTCCCTCTTTTGAAGAATGCATGCGCCGAACCGAGACCGGCGAGGCGGTGCCGCTTGCATTGATGAGCAAACTGGATATGCGCCTGCACCCAGACGACCGCGGTTTTGCAATTGGCAAGCCCAGCGGCGTTCCACGCATTCGCGGGTGGTTTGCATTTGCCGACAATCGTCCGAACGACACATTGTCTGTGTTGCTTGCAGCTGATGCGTTTCCGCCACCAGTGTTTAACTTGCTTGCTGTTCCAGGTTGGGTGCCAACCGTGGAGTTCACCGTGCACATGCGTGCAGTGCCTGCACCTGGCCCATTGCGCTGCGAATTCAACACCAAAGAAATTCAGGGTGGAATGTTTGAAGAGGATGGAATTATTTGGGACGAAAATGGAGTGCTTGTCGCACAGTCGCGACAGATTGGGTTAATTCCGCTTTGATCGTTATTTGATCATGAGCGCAAGTTCGTACACCTTGCGCTTTGGTGCACCAAATTTGGCGGCCACTCGTGCAGCTGCGTCTTTCTTGCTTGCTCCGCTATTCAATTCATCGCGCAGCGCTTGATTCAATTCATCGTCTGTCGGTGGTGCAGGTGGTTTCGCACCTTCAAGAATGAGTACGTATTCACCGCGTGGCTCTTCCGACTTTGAATGCTTATGCGCATCGTGCAGCGTTCCGCGCCACATTTCTTCGTGCATCTTTGTTAACTCGCGAGCAAGCACCACGCGGCGTAACGAGCCACATGCAACTTCAAGGTCGGCAAGTGTGCGTTCAAGTCGATGTGGAGCTTCGTACAACACCACGGTGCGTTGTTCGTCAACAAGTTGGGCAATACGGTCGCTTCGTTCGCCACCACTGCGTGGAAGGAAACCTTCGAACACGAATCGTGAAGTTGGCAAACCGCTCATCACCAGCGCCATGGTGAGTGCAGATGGTCCGGGAATTGACGACACGGTGATGCCGGCAAGTACTGCTGCCTTCACTAGTCGTTCGCCCGGGTCGCTAATGCCGGGAGTTCCAGCATCGCTCACTAATGCAACTTCAGTTCCGCCCAGCAGTTTGCCCACCACTTCATCGCAGGCATCAAACTCGGTGTGTTCGTTAATGACAATGTATTTCTTGCCCGAAATGCCGAGATGTTGCAGCAGCATTCCCGTGCGGCGCGTATCTTCACAGCACACCACGTCGGCTGCTTGCAGTGCTTCAACTGCGCGAGGAGAAATGTCGCTTAAGTTTCCAATTGGTGTTGCCACCAGCGTGAGTGTTCCTAAGTTCATGAGTTTCTCACTTCAATCACATCGCCAACCTTAAGGTTCCAGCGTTCAAATGAACCAGCACTTGCTTCAACGACCGTTTTGCAACGGCTCACTGGCGCAGAAATACGGAGCGGCTTCACGCGTTCTGTTTTTATCACCGTTCCGAGTGCATCCAAATATGCAACATCCAATGGCACTTTTACGCCAATGGTGTGAATCCACTTGCACTGTGTGATCACCATCGCGTTCGTCAATTGAGTACGCCCGATTACTCCCTTGCGACGGCTTTGTGGACTATCAGCAACATCGGCACTCGCTAACACGTCTCCCGATCGCATCAGCCATGCTTCACGAAATTCGGTATTCATCGTTGCTTAGCTGTTGTGGCGAATTTCGAGCACGTCGCCGTCAACTACTTCGTAGTCTTTGCCTTCAACGCGAATCTTGCCCACGTCCTTAGCTTTGTTCCACGAACCAATTTCCAACAGTTCGTCCCATGCAATGACGTCCGCGCGAATGAATCCGCGTTGCAAGTCGGAGTGAATCTTTCCTGCGCACTCCGGTGCTTTTGCGCCGGCGTTAAATGTCCACGCGCGAGTTTCCTTTTCGCCAGTGGTGAAATATGTGCGCAAACCAAGTAGGTGATACGCGGAACGAATCATGCGGGGAAGTGCACCTTCACCAAGGCCAAGTGCCTCGAGCATGTCAATGCGATCTTGTCCGGTGAGTTGTGCTGCTTCGGCTTCAAGTTGCACGCTCATGCCCAACACTTCAATGTTGTGTTCGCTTGCCGAACCTGGAGGTGCAAGCTCTGCACGCACGCGTGCTTCCATTTCTGGAATGGTGTCAAGCGCATCTTCTGCAACGTTGACCACTGCAAGAACTTGGCGTGTGGTGAGCAAGAAGTGTGGTGCAAGGAGTTCGAGGTCGTCTTTGCTTAAACCTGCGCGGTACAGCGGGCGACCTTCTGCAAGGTGGGACTGTGCGCGTTCGAGCGCGCCCATCTCGTCGCCAAGCGACTTGTCCATGCGCGCAGCTTTTTGTGCGCGATTAATTCGTGTCTCAACTGTTTCCAAGTCGGCAAGTGCAAGTTCAATTTCGACAACACGCAAATGTTCGAGTGGGTCGGACGGACCAGGAATGTCGTCGTCAACAAACGCGCGAAGCACAAACACAATCGCATCTACTTCGCGAATGTTGGCAAGAAACTTGTTGCCAAGTCCTTCACCTTTACTTGCGCCTTCAACGAGTCCGCCAATGTCAACCACTTCAACAGTTGCGTACACGGTGCGCTGTGTCTTCGACATTTCAGCAAGTGCTTCAAGACGTGGGTCGAGCACTTTGGCCACACCAATGTTTGGGTCCTTCGTGGCAAATGGGTAAGGGGCGGCCAAGGCAGCACCGTTCGTGAGTGCGTTATATAAAGATGACTTGCCGGCATTGGGCAAGCCGACGAGGCCAAAGCGTTCCATAAGAGACTGTCACGCTATCTGTGAGCCCGATGTGGCATGGGGTTTAGTAATTGTTACTATGGCGGTAGTAGTAATTCCCCAACCGCTCAGGGAGCCCATTGTGACTGCATTTGACCTCGATCTCAGCAAGTACTCCCTTGGCTGGAGCGACGAAGCCGAGTACGCCTTCAAGCCTGAAAAGGGTTTGAACAAGCAAGTGATCGAACAGATCTCGTGGTGGAAGGGCGAACCGAAGTGGATGCGCGACTTGCGCTTGCGCTCGCTACAAACTTTTGAACGCAAGCCGATGGCACCGTGGTTCGACATCAACATGCCAGACCTCGACTTCCAAGACATCTTTTATTACTTGAAGCCAGCAACTGCTCAAACCGATGAGTGGGAAGACTTGCCAGAGCAAATGAAGAAGACGTACGAAAAGCTTGGTATTCCAGAAGCCGAGCGTAAGTACCTTGCCGGCGTTACTTCACAGTACGACTCGGAAGTGGTGTATCACCGCAACCGTATTGAATTAGAAGAGCAAGGCATTTTGTTCTGCGACATGGACACCGCGCTTCGCGAATACCCAGACTTGGTGAAGCAGTACTTCGGTTCGGTTATTCCAATGGGCGACAACAAGTTCAGCGCGCTCAATACTTCGGTGTGGTCGGGCGGCTCGTTCATTTATGTTCCACCAGGAGTGGAATGCGAAATGCCATTGCAGGCGTACTTCCGCATTAACAGCGAAAACGCTGGTCAGTTTGAGCGCACGCTCATCATTGCCGACGAAGGCTCAAAGGTTCACTACATCGAAGGTTGCTCTGCACCGGTATACACCAATGACTCGTTGCACTCTGCTGTTGTGGAAATCATCGTGAAGCCGAGTGCGCACGTTACGTACACCACCATTCAAAACTGGTCGCCAAACGTGTACAACTTGGTAACCAAGCGTGCACGCGTAGAAGCAGAAGGCCACATGGAATGGATCGACGGAAACATCGGTTCCAAGCTGACCATGAAATACCCAAGCGTGTATCTCATGGGACCAAAGGCAACGGGTGAAGTGTTGTCGGTTGCTTATGCAGGTGCTGGACAACATCAAGACGCCGGCGCAAAAATGGTGCACGCTGCACCAGAGACATCGTCAAAGATTGTGTCGAAGTCCATCTCGAAAGATTCGGGCATCACTACATACCGCGGACTCGTGCGCATTGAAGAAGGCGCAACCAATTGCAAGAGCCACGTACAGTGCGATGCACTCATCTTGGACGATCAGTCAGAAAGCCGCACCTTCCCGTACATGGAAGTGGGCGAGCGCGATGCACAAATTGGTCACGAAGCAACCGTTTCCAAAATTGCAGACGAGCAGTTGTTCTATTTGATGAGCCGTGGTCTTACTCAGGAACAGGCAATGGGCATGGTGGTGAACGGCTTTATCGAGCCTGTAACCCGCACATTGCCAATGGAATATGCCGTTGAGTGGAGCCGCCTCATTGAGTTGCAAATGGAAGGCTCGGTTGGCTGAGTAACACCAGCTTTTCACCGAGATACTGAAGTTATGTCCATGAGGTCGGAGTGCAAGAACTTTGAAAGCCGCACCTATGCAAGCGGTGACACGGTTCGAAAGTGCAACCTCGACTTAGCTCCTGATGCGCCATGGCGTTGCCCGGAAAATTGTGAAAAGTACGAGCCACGTATGGCCGATGTTGCTTGGGCACATGGCTCACTTGTTCCACCAGCAACTCCGGTAGCGCCAGCAAGTTTGGACGACGGAACTGCAGCGGCAGTGTTGGACGAAGCCGAGGCAATTATTAACGCTGTGTTTGGCGAAGTTGTTGCCGACATGAACGACAAGCGCAAAAACAAGAAGAAACTTCGCGATAAGAAAAAGAAGAAAGATAAATGACCACCGCACTCGCACTCCCCAGCACAGAAGAAGAGATTTGGCGCTACAGCCGCATTAACGAACTTGACATGTCGAAGTTCGCAAGCGGCAAGTTGACAACAACCGTTGAAGGCGGCGAAGGTGTGCAACTTGCAGGTGCGGCTGCAACTGCACTTGTTGGTGCTGGCATGCATGTGCAACCAGACGTGTTTGCGCAGTTGAACACCGACACCCCAGATGTCATTGCCTTGCACATTGGCAAGAACAAGGTGCACACACAAACTGTTGTCATTACCCATTCAGTAGACAAGTCGGGCGTTGTTGCATACCCACGCTTAGTCATTGACGCAGCCGAAAACAGCGAAATCGTTGTTGTTGAGCGGTTCACTTCTGCCGACAACGTGCATTCACTTGTTGTTCCAGTTGTTGAAGTGCATGCTGAGCAATCTGCGCGCGTGACGTACTTGGCAATTAACGAACTCGGCAAGAACACATGGCAAATTGGTCACCAAGTTGCAGTGGGCGAGCGCGACAGCAACGTGCGCTTGTTTACCGTTGCATTGGGCGGTGACTACGCACGCATGCGCGCCGAAGTTCGTCTTGTTGGCCAAGGTGCAAGCGCGCAACAAACTGCGTTGTACTTTGCAGACGGAACGCAAATGCACGACTTCCGCACCTTGCAGTCGCACGAGGCTCCACGTACACACAGCGACCTCTTGTTTAAGGGCGCAGTGAAAGACACATCGAAGAGCGTGTACACGGGCCTCATCAAGATCACCGAAAACGGTACGAAAACTGAAGCTTTTCAGACCAACCGCACACTCACGTTGTCACGTGGTGCGTGGGCAGAAAGCGTGCCAAACCTCGAGATTGAAACCAACGACGTGAAGTGCAGCCACGCCAGCACCGTTGGTCCAATTGATGACGATCAGCGCTTCTATTTGGAAAGTCGCGGAGTGCCGCCAGAAATTGCTGAACGCCTCGTGGTGTTCGGATTCTTCGATGAAGTAATCGATCGCCTTCCACAGTCCGAATTCCTTGCCGGCATTCGCGACAAAGTGATTGCAAAGTTGGGAGTAACCAAATGAGCGCTGTAGCCGTATGCAAGCTTTCCGAAATTGAATCAGGAAAAGTTCGCAAGTTCACCGTTGATGGTCGCGCAATTGCCGTTGTTCGCATTGACGATGCCGTGTACGCCATTGGCGATCGTTGCAGTCACGCCGATGTTTCGCTTTCCGATGGCGATGTGCTGTGCGATTCGAAAGAACTCGAATGCATCAAGCACGGAAGCGCATTCAGCCTTGTAACGGGTGTTCCAAACACGCTTCCTGCAACTCAGCCAGTGCCGGTGTATGAAGCCAGCGTGGTGAATGGCGAAGTCATGATTTCGGTAGGAGACGCAAAATGAGCACACTCGAAATTCGCGACCTGCAAGTTTCGGTTGGTGGAACACAAATTCTCAATGGCATCACGCTCACCATTAACAGTGGAGAAGTGCATGCAGTCATGGGCCCAAACGGCGCTGGCAAGTCAACGCTGTCTGCAGCGATCATGGGCAAGCCTGGTTACGAAATAACAGGTGGGTCGGTAAAGCTTGATGGTCAAGACGTACTTGCAATGCCAACGTGGCAACGTGCTGTTGCCGGTTTGCACCTTGTTATGCAGTACCCAACCGAAGTGCCTGGCGTAAAACTGAGCGAAGTACTGAGTGAAGCGCTTACTGCGCGTCACGCAACATTGCCTAACTTGAACAAGACCATCAACGAAGAAGCCGCACGAATCAGTTTTGATAGCGAATTGGTGAACCGCGCAGTGAATGTCGACTTCTCGGGTGGCGAAAAAAAGCGCAATGAAACATTGCAGCTTGCAGTGTTGAAGCCAAAGATTGCCATCTTGGACGAGTTGGACTCGGGTCTCGACATTGACGCATTGCGCGACTGTGCAATGCGCGTTGAAGACGCCACCAATGAAACGGGAATGGGTGCATTGGTCATTACGCACTACAGCCGTTTATTCGAAGAATTGAAGCCAGACTTCGTGCACATTTTGGCCAAGGGTCGCATCGTGAAGAGTGGTGGCCCAGAGTTGGCCGATGAACTTGAGCGCGACGGCTATGCCGCGTACGCGGAAGTGGCAAAATAACTGTTCATGACCGCGGGCTGGATTGAACAAAACAATTCGCTGTACCGCAAGTTTGAGTTTGCCAATTTCTTAGAAGCCTTTGGTTTTATGACCAAAGTTGCGCAAATTGCCGAAGAACAAGATCATCACCCCGATTGGTCGAACTCGTGGAATGTCGTTGAAATCAATCTGTGCAGTCACGACAAAGGTCGCACCGTTACAGCGCGTGATCATCGGCTTGCGGAATCAATTAATTCAATGCTGAAAGAGAGTGCATCATGAGCGATATTCACCCAAACGTTGTGCGCGTAGTTGCTGCAGCAAAAGAGCGTGGTCTCGACATTGCGACAAAACGTTTTCCTGAAGGAACCAAGACTGCCGCAGATGCGGCAGCGGCAATTGGAGTATCCGTTGGTCAAATTGTGAAGAGCTTGGTATTTGGTGTTGACGGAGAAATTGTTATGGCGTTGGTGAGCGGATCGAACCAACTAGATGAAAAGAAACTTGCAGCTGCGGCTGGTGGCGCAAAATGTGCGCGAGTAGATGCCGACGCAGTGCGTGATGCAACTGGTTATCCAATCGGTGGCGTCCCTCCCTTCGGCCACAGCACTCAACTGCGTGTGTTCGTTGACCCGGACTTATTGCAGTACGACGAGGTGTGGGCAGCAGCCGGAACGTGGAATGACAACTTCGGTGCTGCACCTGCGGACATTGTTCGCGTTAGCGGTGGAGTGGTCACCGACCTGAAGCGCACCTAAATCATCGATTCCTAATGGCTCGTTGAAGTTATCCTCGACACATGACCGATAGACCTGTGCTTCACCTCTCGTTGCCAGTGGATGATCTTCTCGCTGCAAGGTCTTTCTACGAACACACACTCGGGTGTCGTATTGGACGTGAGCGAGAAGACTGGTTTGATGCCTGGTTCTACGGCCTACAGCTAACGCTGCAGTTGAGACCGCTTGAAGTAATGACTGTCAGCCAACAGGGTGTTCGGCATTTTGGAGTCGTCCTTCCCTCATTGACAGAGTTTGATGAACTTGTTAATCGCGTTGCTGCATCCGGGCATGCTTGGATTTCAAAACCTGAGAAACACGTCGATGCCGAGTTAAACGGAAAACTTGGAGGGAAACTCGCAGATCCCAGCGGAAACATCATTGAAATCAAGTTCTATGCGGATAGCGCTGACTATTTGAGTTGAGTTGCTTAAACCAAACTTGGCGTGCCTCCCTTGCGCGAGTGACACAGATCAGATGACTTAGAGGGAAGTGGCAAGAGTTGCAGCGCTGATTGCGAGCATGCCAATGGCTGGAAGGATTCCCTTGAGGCGATCCTTCACTCGGATGTGAGCCCCAACGGCGAGGACAAAGTAGATCGATAAGCCCACGGCGGCGGCAGTTCCGATTTTGACGACCGTGAGACCGACAATCAATCCAGTCGCTGCTGCGATCTTGATCAGGCCGAGAACAGTGCAGAGGTTGGGCGGACAATGAACTGTTTCAGCCGCTTTCATGACGCTCGGTAGCTTGAGAAAGTCTCCCATCGCCGATGCTGTACAGAGAACAGCAAGTACGACACTGAGGAAAGAGTTTGCTGAATCCACTATTGCGAATAATAACGCATGAGCGATACTCGCCTTAGTCAGTTGTTTACGAAATCCATTGTTGGATCGTTGGCTGGCCGATTCGTAAGGGGTTGTTTAAACCAACAGTGGCGTGCCTCCCTTTGGTCACAGCACACAACTGCGTGTTTTCGTTGATCCGGACTTGTTGCAATACGACGAAGTGTGGGCGGCTGCGGGAACATGGAACGACAACTTCGGTGCAAATCCGAATGACATCGTGCGTGTCGCTGGTGGCGTTGTCACCGACCTGAAACGAATCTGAATCTGAGTTACCAAAGTTCAGAAATGTTTGTTTACTAGAGTTTTGAACAATGTCGGTAGTTCTTCGCGCAGCAACAAGTAGCGATTCGCGCCAGTTGAAGAATTGGGACCTTGATGAAGCAGTTGGATATTCGGGTGGGGACGATGACAGCTACGACTGGGACTATGAATTGCCTCGGAATGTCGATTGGCGCGAGTTTCTGATAGCGGAGGTCGACGCAGTGCCAATCGGAATGATTGTCCTCATTCACGTTTTGCGGGAGGAAAGTCACTACTGGGGACAGGATGCCCCAGATGATGCTTGGGCTATTGACATTTGGATTGGAGATCAAAAGCATCGGTCCAAGGGGTATGGAACTTCGATGATGCAGCAAGCGTTGCAGAGATGTTTTGTTGATCATGGCGCGAGTTCGGTGCTGATTGATCCACTACAAACAAATCATCGCGCAATCAAGTTTTACCGTCGAGTTGGTTTCAGGGATGTTGGTCCAAGACGATTTGAGAATGATGATTGCTTGGTGATGTCCATTACACGCGACATGTTTGAGAACTGACCTTTGATTACAGACCTGAAACGGGACTGATTACTGTGGTCATATGAGCGATCAATTTGGAGTAAATGCAGTCGGCACTGTTCGTTGTTCCCGTGTTGCGCCGGAAGATGATTCATGGGATGAAGAGACTTCCCACATCGAGATGATTGAACCATTTGATAAGCGATCATTGATGGGGCTTGCAGACTTCTCGCATTGCATTGTTGTGTATGTGTTTGACAAGGCCGCTTGGGATGAGTCGAAAATGTCGCGACATCCAAGAGGGAATAAGGATTGGCCAGAAGTCGGCATATTTGCGCAACGTGCAAAGGATCGGCCGAATCGTCTCGGTGTAACGGTGTGTCAGGTCCTTGAAGTGAATGACTCAACGGTTCGTGTTGCCGGTCTTGATGCGATCGATGGAACGCCAGTAGTTGATATCAAACCATGGATGGCTGAGTTCGGTCCTCGCGGCGATGTTTCGCAGCCGTCATGGTCTACGGAACTGATGCAGGGCTATTGGTAAAAGTCACTGACCACAAGCGCGCTTAGAGAAAATCCGTAGTTGCGAAATAAAGTACTTACATGGCAAATAGTGACGAAACAAGCCGAGTGCTTCGTGCCTATGCCGAAGCTTGGCTTGCTTCAGATCTTGAAAAAGTATTGGCTTCGTATCACGATGACATTGAATTGCATTACATGGGGGAGAGCCCTCTCGCTGGAACGCATCGAGGTCGTGACGCTGCATTCACTGTTCTCGCACAGGCTTCAACACGTACTGCACGCAAGTTGATCGACGTGGAAGACGTTCTTGTTGGAGAATCGTTAGGCGCCTTGATTGCTGTTGAAGACCTCGGCAGCCCAGCTCGGCGTGTGAAGCGTGTACTTCTCTATCGAGTGCAAGACGAGAAGCTTCGTGAATGCTGGCTCTTCGATGAAGACCAGCGCTTTATTGATTCAATGTGGTCCAAGGAAGGATGAATAAATGTTAGAGATGCGTGGTGTGTGTGAAAAGTGCTCGGTTGAATTGACCGATGCAGGGGACGCACTTATCTGCAGTTTTGAGTGCACCTTTTGTGTGAGTTGTGGAAATCAAATGGACAATCGCTGTCCGAACTGCGGTGGAGAGTTGGTTAAACGTCCGCGCCGCGTTGCCAGCTGAATTCAGTCAACTAGCGAGTTGTCATAGCCTTAGACGACTCACTTCAACAGAATGAAACAAAACTCGTTTCCTTCTGGGTCGCTCATGACTTGGAAGAAGTTTGCAGGCTCTTCATGCACAACTCCGTGTCTAGTTGCGCCGATCTGAGTGCTTGATTCGATGGCTGCATCAATGTCGGCCACGTCCAGGTCTAAATGCACTCGATTCTTTACTTGTTTCTCTTCCGGAACCTTCTGAAATCCCATCATTCCAATGGTTGGAACGTTTTCAAGCATCAGGTAATCATCTGGTGATTCAGCCATGAGATTCCCGCCAACAAGTTGTTGCCAGAACGAGAGCAACGAACGAGGATCGTGGCAGTCGATTGTTATTGCAAGTGGACGGGCGATCGGTGACATGTTCGTCAGATTAACCAAACGATGTCGACTTTAGAAGTCGAAGATGTCGCCAAGAACTCCGGTCATCTTCTTTTTCTTTGGGTACTTCATTGCTCTGGTGCGCTCGTATTCGTCACTGTCATCGCGACGCATAGGGCGAGGGGCTGGGTTGCCAATAGAAGGCGAAGCATCGTTGCTTGCTCGCTCGATGATTTTGTCCAACTCGCCACGGTCTAGCCACACACCCCTGCAATCTGGGCAGTAATCAATCTCAATTCCTTGACGATCTGCCATATCGAGGGTCGTGGAGCAACTTGGACGCTTCATGAATTACCTCTCTTGTTCGGGGTGACAGTGGAAAACTAATTCAGATTTTGGAGAAATGGACATCGCCCCAGTTCGCAATCGGGATTGAGGGTGCAAGTATTTCGATCCCATTTTTCGCAAATTACAAGCAAGCGAAGTAGAGATCAAACATCAACTTGCTGAAGCGTTGATCCCACGTAATGCTTCGCGGGTTGCAACAGTGTTTTTTTGAGGATGTTGTTTTAGGAATCGTTGAACTGACTTTCTGTCAAGTTTTGCGATATCCCGTAGGGCCCAGCCAATGGCCTTTGCAATGAAGAACTCCTCGTTTGACCAGTGGCGATCGCAAATTTCAAACACACGTTCGATGTCGGTGTTTTTTCTCCAGCTGCGTTGATGCCCGATGGCTGCTCGAATGAGCCAGCGATTATTGGACTCGGACCATTCATCGATGATTGACGTTGCGTCGTACCGAAAGCACAGGGGGCTAACTGTTGCAGAAACCAAACCATCGACTGTGTCCCACCATGGCTTGGTGATCAGCAGTTGCTCTACATATTCAGCGAGAAAGTATTCGTCAGTGCACTTGATCCATGTGTCAACAAGGTCAAATGCTGCATAGTGAAATTCACGCTCTCGGCATTGCATGAGAGCGAGTGCTGTGGTCCCCAGTTCATCGCTTGACGGTGTAGGCAAGTCTTTCCACGCGCCTTTAGTGAGAAGACGTCTATCCGGCGCACTGATTCCAATGAATGGGGCAATGCCTTTCATGTAGGCAAATGCACCTTCGGCTTTTTCTGAGTTTTCCTGATTGCGAAACGCATGTTTAGTTGCGCTGACTACTTGATTTTTCCAGGAAGTCAATGTTGCCTCAAATACTCAATTGGTAAGTCAAGCCTTGTTCTCGAGAGTCACCATTTGGGCACATCTCCTCCGATTTTCCAATCAATTGAAAACCTGCACGTTCGGCAGTGCGACGAGATGCAATATTGGTTTCCGCAATGGTTGCTTGCAACGTATGGGCATTGCCCAAACGTTTTGCGTGTGTGCGAAGTACCTGCAAAGCCGTAGACGCTGCGCCAGATTTTCTTCCCCAAGGAGCAACCCAATAGCCAACACTTGCTACGCCATCAGTGATGTGGTGAATGCCGCAAACACCAACTGGTTCCTGAGAGCGAATATCAATAATTGCCCATGCTGCAAGATCGCCATTGTTGTCGGCAATAAAAGACTCGGCGTGCTGTTGCGTATAGGGGCTAGGAACTTTCGTCCAGCGTTGCACTTCTTCGTCTTGGCATGCGCGAGTAATCCACTCTGCATCGGAGGCCTCTAGGCCACGAAGACGGTGGCTGAGTAGTGCAAAGTAAACCTGGTTGATCATCGTGTCATCGGTGATGGTTTCGCCGGCTTTTGTCCAGTACTCACTGTGACTGGCGCGGAAGTCTGCGGCATTTAGGTCGCCTTCGGCTTCAGCTAGCGCAAATTCATCGGGAACATCGGCAAACCGAGTGACCTCAACGCGTGTCACTTGAAGTGTGGCGACATGTCGCATGTCGTTGTCGACCATGGCAAGGCATTCACCGACGACCTCAACCTCTTCACCCTCTTTTTCATAATCGCTAGCCAAGCCTGCCGTTGCACGCTTATTGCCATTGATGATGAAGTTGATGAGGTTCTCGCGACTTTTACCTGGAGAACCGAACTCAATATCTCGTAGTCCATCAATTATCGGAAACATGATGAAAAATTTATCCAAAATACTCCGCGATCTTGATGTACATGGGAATTCCAACAATCAAATTGAATGGAAAGGTAATTCCAAGCGATGCAGTGACGTAAATGCCAGGACTTGCTTCGGGAAGTGCAATGCGAATTGCTGCTGGAGCAGCAATGTAGGAGGCGCTTGCAGCGAGAGTTGCCATTACTGCAACACCGCCCACAGACATGCCAGCAGCAGAACCCAGCACGGCACCTATGGAACCATTGATTAATGGAACAACAATCCCCAAAATGACAACGCGGATTCCGGCGCCATTGAAGTCACGCAATCGATTGGCAGCAATTGCTCCGAGTTCGATGAGGAACAATGTCAGTGCGCCAGAGAACAATCCAACAAACAATGGATCGGTTGGTGTGAGTCGGTCGGGTCCAACGATTAGGCCAATTGAGAGTCCGGCAACGAGAAAGGCAATGCTCTTGCCGCGAACAACTTCGGATAATCCAGATTTCCAATCGGTTCCTGCCGAGAATTTGTGAGCAAGAAACAGTGCGACAATAATGCCAACAATTTCAAGCACTGCAAGAAGTCCCGAGACGAATCCTTCATAGGCAATGCCTTGGGAATCCAAAGTGGAAAGAAGCACGGTGAATGTAACTGCAGAGACAGAGCCGTAATGGGCGGCGAGTGCTGCAGCATTAGTGATATCCAACTTCGCGGTTTTTCGGAATAGGGCATAGGCGATAAGTGGCGTGATTACACCAATTGCAATTGCTGCCAAGAGCGGTTGCCAAAGTTCTGAAGGGGAAGAAACCGAGAGCGCTTTTCCTCCCTTGATGCCAATTGCTAGGAGAAGAAACGTAGAAAGAATTGGGTACAGCGCATCGGGAATCCGAAGATCAAATTTCAAGAGTGTTGCAATGAGAGCAACGACAAATGCAATCACGGGTGCTGTCAGAATGTTGTCTACGAGAATGCTTGAAAGAATCACGAGCGTTTCACTTTCTTTAGTAGCGGTGTAACAATTGCGTGAATGTTGTGCTCGGCTTCGAGTGGGTGGCGCAGAGGTTTTTCCAGATCGACCGAATAGACATTGTTGCGACCCACTTTTTTCACTGAGATATAACCCGCATCAATGAGTTCGTGAACGATGCGGTGCGCGGTACGTTCTCGTACGCCGACCAGTTCAGCAACTTCACTCAGGCGTACATCTGGATTCTTTGCAACACACACCAACACATGGGCGTGATTCGACAGGAATGTCCAGTTTTGAGAACTCTCAACAGGAACTGGTTTGCTTGGCACAAATACATGATATCAATATCATGTATTATAAATCAACCTTTTTTGGGCTTGATTTCGGCGATTCGAACCTTTGCCAGCGAGGAAAGCAGCGCGGTATCTACCTTCCAGTCGAGCGGCACCTGAAACGTGTACTTGTTGACTGTGTAGGGCTCGAGTTTCTTTAGATTTTTGTCGAGTGCATCAACGCTGAATGGGTTGATGGTGATGTGATTCTTGGAAACCGATAGCCCAATTACGTATTCCTTGCCCGAACGGAGCATGGGCTGATTCCAGGCCATGACAAGTTCAAGTCCCTTATGTTTTGCTGTTACTGCGTCAAATATTGTTTTCATCGTTTTTGCAGTTTTTGGCTCAAGTTTTTTGAAGTAGCTGTCGGGGCCGTCAAATCTCTTCGAGGTAGTTGAGCCTCTGAAGTACATCACCAACGCGTTTGCATGAGCCTGGCTGAATCCGTAGTTCTCTTTCAGATACGCAATCTGTTCGGGGTACTTATCGGTTTCAAGATCTTTCAGGCGCTTTAGCCAAAACGCGACCTTTTCGCCATGCTTCTTCTCGATTGCAGGGAAGAATTTGCTTCGATCACCATCTGCGGCAGCCATAGTTAGACAATACTTCTTGTATGCAAGAAATTCTTCCCGACCTTGCCACACAGACTCCTCTGTGGCTTGCATTGTTAACAGTGGGAGTGAACGCAATAGTTGGAGCATTACGTGCATCTTCTGATGACGAGCACCACTGGGACATCGTCGGCCTTTCAACGTTTGCTGTGTTGATGGGATTAGGCGGTGGATTCATTCGCGACATCTTGTTGGGAAATACTCCTGTAGAAAGCTTGCGCACTCCGTGGTATCTCGTCACTGTGCTTGTGGGCATTGGTCTGGTTTTGCTTTTTGGTAGGCGAATTTCTGGTGCTCAGCAACTGGTTGCGTTATTGAATTCAGTGGCGCTTGGATTGTTTGCAGTAACTGGAACTGCGTATGCATTACGCGCCGACCTGCCGATTGTTTCTGCGGTGTTTGTTGGCGTGGTCTCGGCTGTGGGTGGAGGAGTGCTGGTGTCCGTCATTAAAGACGAAGTGCCAGAAATTTTGTTGACCAGTGCACCAAATGCATTGTTGGCACTTGCCGTAAGTGGTATGTATGCAGCAACCGATGTATGGGAGTCGCAAGCTGCCGGAGTAGCAGGCATTGCAACAGCGATTATTGCGAACTATTTGGCACAGCGATTCGGCATTCGTACTCGTCGTGCAACGAATCCATCAGCAGTGTTGCTTACACGTAAAGACTCCGCAGAGTACTTGGACTAGAGAAGGGTTTTGGGATTGTGGATGACGCGATTGAAGACCAAGTAAAGAAGGCATGCTTCTCGTGCGAGTCGCCTCTTGCAACTGCATGGAACACATCTGAAGGAACGGCATGGCTATGCCGCGAATGTGCGAACTTGAATGGGCTTGGCTGCCCGTAGTTAAGCGAGTACTTTGCGAAGACCGCGCGTAGCAGTATCGCCAATCTTGTTGAAGACTATCCCTAACAACAAGTTCATTGGTGCAATGACCCAGTTTGCGGTAAGCGTTGCATCATAAATGACATCGCAGCCAGTTGCAGTCGGCGTGATAGTCACGCGGTCAACGGAAGTGAACAGCGTATTTACGCCCTTGACCAGAACATTTCGTGGGGCGTCGTATTCGGTGGTGGTGTAGCGGAGAGTTGAATTAGTTCCGCCGAAACCTTTCACCGTTACATCGAAGATGGTTCCGAGGCCTGCTCCGTCGCCTTTCACCTGTTCCACTTTGACCACGCCTTTGTCCCACTGCGCAAAGTTGCGAAGGTCTGCCATGTAGGCAAATGCTTGCTGTGGCGACATTGAACTAGGAATGGTGGTGACGTATCTGGCCATGAGTTCACCGTACAGCAGTGCACACAACTACCAGCATGCGTAAGGTTCACCTTGTGTCACATGTGGTTTGCCCAGCACCAGTACAGCATCCAGTCATGAAACAGCAGTGGCGTGACCTTGCCTACATCCACTGGGCATATGAACCTGCGGTTGTTCAGGCCTTGCTTCCTGAAGGTATTGATGTGGACACATTTGACGGCAAAGCCTGGGTCGGGTTAATTCCGTTTTCGATGCGCAACATTTCGTTTCCGTTTATTCCGCCTGTGCCATATTTCGGATCATTTCCTGAAGTGAATGTACGCACGTATGTGAAGCGCAATGGCGTGCCGGGAGTGTGGTTCTTTTCTCTCGATGTGAACAGACTGATTCCAGCAGTTGTTGCGCGCACAACGTATTTCATTCCCTATTGCTGGGGAAAGGCTTCGCATGAAAAAGTTGAGGCAAAACTGTTGACTTCAGTTACTCGACGCTGGCCTTCAAAGTCGTCTTCACGTATTGAGTTATCTATCGGAGAAAGAATTGAATCGCCTAGTGATCTGGCGCATTTTCTTTCTGCTCGATGGGGGCTGTACTCAAAGGGATTCGGTGGAAAGCTTCGCTATGCACCTGTCGATCACGAACAATGGCAACTGTACGAAGCCAGCATTGTTGGCCTTGATGATCATTTGGTAACAGCAGCAGGTTTACCCACGCCAACTGGTGAAGCACATGTGATGTTTTCGCCTGGCGTGTCAGTGAGGATTGGCAAGCCTCGCAAGGCTTAGTTATTGCTGAACGTTTTTGGGTTTTGCTTTTGTCGTAACGCCGAGTGACGCGATGGTGGCAGGAACAAAAAATGCACGACCGTGGAAAGATACGTCGTCCCAATGTTTGGTTGTCACTGGCGCATGCCACGCACGGATTCGGTAGACAAGGAAAATCAATACCGCCGAATGGAATGTGATGATTGACCACGCAAATCCATCGGTGCCAAGAATGTCAAGAAACGGTGCAGCAAGTAGTGGTCCGATCATGGCGCCTAATCCATAGAGCGTGACAAGTTGCGATGCTGCAGCACCCATCTGTTCGGGAGAAACCCAGTCGTTCGTGTACGCGCTAGCTATCGCATACAGCGGGAAGCTGAGTCCTCCGATGACAAACAACAACACAATGGTCCAGATGCTGTCTGCAGGTTGGTACAGCATGACGATGCTCATCACAATTGCTCCAAGCGTGATGAGCAAACCAATAATGCGTCGGTCAATGTCGTCGGATGCTGAGGAAATTGGCCATGTCAACGCCATTCCGCCTAATTGAATAACTGCAACAAGAACTCCGGTGCGACCGATGCTTAAGCCCTCTCGTGTGGCGTAAATAACGGCCATACCAAGCATTCCGCCATGGGCAAGTCCAACAAGCAGAATGGTGCCGAACCCCGTGGGAACAACACGCGCGAGTTCACGCAACGTGATGTGCTCGCTGTTGTCGATACTTGGGGTGGCTGCCTGTTCCGACATCACCACGGGGATAACTGCGAGTGACGCGATCATTGCAGCGAACGCAAAGCCTGTGAGATTTCGCGCATCAAAGTTGAACACCATTAACTGACCAGCGCCGTAGGCGCCTACGGTCACCACGTTGTATACCGCAAGTAGACGGCCACGGAAACTGTTTGCGGCAAGACCATTAAGCCATGACTCGGCAACAACGTAGAGCCCGGCAAAACAAAAGCCAGTGCTCACTCGCATAATGATCCACACAATGGGTGAATCAAATACTCCGGTTACAAGTACTGAAGCACTGAGCAGTGACGCAAGTGCTGCATACACGCGAATGTGGCCAACCTGTGCAAGAGCACGCAATGTGTACCAAGAACCAAGGAGGAAGCCCGCGTAGTACGCGGTGGTGATACCGCCGCTGACAATGGTGGGTAGCTGTTTTAATTCGGCGCGAATACCGACCATGGTGCTGAACAAACCGGCGGTCACCAGCAATAAGGAGAGTCCCGCAAATAGTCCCCAAGTGGAGAGAAGGATTCGTTTGCGCGTTTGGTTGAGCGAGGGGAGAAAGCGCATCAACTCAGTCAAGCACGAATATCAAGCTCGCTGATGGCATGTTCAACAGGTTTAAGTAAACGTTTGGCAAAGAGTGCATATCCGGTCATCACTACTGCAGAAATGATGAAAGGACCACGAAGCCCAAACACTCGTGCTGCAACACCACCAAACAGTGCGCCGAACGGAACGATTCCCCATGTCACAGTGCGAGAAACGGCATTCATGCGTCCGAGCATGCGCGTTGGAGTGATTTGTTGTCGAAGCGTGGTGTTCAGAGCAATCCACCAACCCGAACCGAGACCTAACACGAGGTGCATCACGATTGCCAAAATTGGTTCCCATGCAACCGCCAACCCAATGGTGGCAATGGCCCAAGCCCACAGCGAAACCTGGAGTGTTCGTGTTTTCCCAAGCTTTGTGGTGATTTTGTCGAGGAAGAAACGACTAATCACCGTTCCCGAAGCAGCACCCACCGATAACGCGGTGAAGGTGATTTTGTTTCCCCCGAGTAAGTCTTCGTTGTACAAGACAAGTAGTGCGTTGGCGGCGAAGTAGAAAAAGTTCACCACCATGAGAATTTCAGTGAGCCTGCGCAACGACACTGTTTCAATGGTGTAGCGAATACCTTCCTTGATGTCTTGAAGGATCTTGGTTGTTGGCGGCTCGACTGCATGTTCGTCGGGCACGCGTGAAACAAGGGCGGCTGATCCAGCAAATGTTGCTGCATCTGCAAGAAACGGCAGTGAAATAGAGACGTTAAACATGGCTACACCAAGTGGTGGTCCAATGAACTGTGCGGCAACGATCTGTCCGCTGGCGAATCGAGCGTTTGCTTCAAGCAGATCTTCTGGCTTAACAATGGCGGGAATCAGACCTTGCGCCGCATTCACGTGCAACGTTTCACAACTTCCAAGGAGGAACGCGCTGAAGTAGAGCATCCAGATATTTACTACATCAGTGAGAATTGCAACTCCGAGCAAACCAACGATGACTAGCCGAATGAGGTCGGCGCCAATCATGAGCTTTCTGCGATCCATTCGGTCGGCAAGTGCTCCCGTAAACAGTGAGAACATTAGCCACGGTAAACGTGACGCAATCGTCACACCGGCAATAAGAACGGGATCGCGTGTGAGGATTGCTGCAAGCAGTGGAAACGCAGTGAGGAACATTCCATCACCAGCACTTGACACCATGACCGAGAGCCACACCGAACGAAAGTTTTTTCCGATCGACCTCTTTGACGCCATGGCTTAGGAAACGCTGATGCGAATGAAGTGTGCGCCGCGATGCTCGAAAGCTTCTGCAAGCACAATTGGAAACGCTTCCACGGTGGCGACATCTACTGCGTTCCATCCGAACCCGCGCGCAATGGCAGTTGGATCGTGAGACGAAACATCAACGCCCATTCGTGGCGCATGAACATCGTCAAACGATTCGCGAATTTGCCCGTAGCCGCGGTTATCCCATAACACCAGCACCATGTCGACGCCTTCGTCAATTGCTGCGGCCATTTCGGCAACCGTGAAGAGCCAACCGCCGTCGCCAGCAATTGCAAGAACAGGCTTAGTTGAATCTGCAATTGCTGCACCAATTGCCATTGGCAGTGCGCAACCAAGAGTTCCAAAACCAAACGGTGCAAGCCACGAGCGCGGTGTGTTGCAAGCCATAACGGTGTGTGCGGCATATGCAAGTTGCGTGGAGTCCAATGCAACGGTTGTTCCTTCGGGAATGACTTGTTCCATTGCATCAAGCCAAGGCAATAGGTCTTGACGAACTCCCGCCCGCGCAGACAATCGCAAATTCGTTGCACGTGAAGACCCGCTATTTGATGATGAAACGCCAAGGTTTTTCAGTTCTTGTTGAAGCGACGTAAGTGTTAAGGATGAATCGCCAAGTAACGAAATTTCAGGCAGCACACGACGTTGCATCTGTTCTGCGTCAATATCTATGCGAATCACTTTTCCGGTGAACTGCAGTGCACGCCCACCGTTATACAAGTCGGCATCAGAAAGCTCTGAACCCGCAACCAGCACCACGTCGGACTGTTCAATTTCTTCTTGTACTCGAGGAATGACGAGCGCCGAACCAACACACAGCGGATGTGTTGAGGGCACTTCGCCTTTTGCATTCCCGGTGAGCACAATCGGCGAGTCAATTGCAGTAGCGATACTGGAAATGAGTTCTCCAGCGCCGAGTGCACCACCGCCGGCAATGATCATCGGGCGCCTTGCAGCTGCAAGTAGTTGCGCAGCACGTTGAATGTCTGATGCTTGAGCAACAGGTTTAGCGACATTGGTTGTAACGCGAGTGAATGGCTCGACAAATTGTTCAAGTACGTCGGTAGGAATAGCAATGTGTACAGGTCGCGGGCGACTGGAAGTAAACACATTCCATGCGCGCTCAATGAGCTGTGGCAGTTGACTTGGGTCAATAACGGTTTCGCTGAAGGCTGTAACGGTGCGAACTACTGCCGACTGATCGTCAAGATCATGCAACGGACCAAACTTTTTGCCAAGAGCATTTGTCGGAGTTGTGCTTGCAAGAACCAACATGGCGCGGGAGTCGTGATATGCCTGAGCAATTGGTGTTATCACATTGGTTAGACCTGGGCCAGAGATCAATGCGCAAATACCTGGCTTGCCTGTTGCAATCGACCAGCCATCTGCCATGAAACCGGCGCCTTGCTCGTGGCGGGGAGCGACAACTCGAATACCCGAGCGATGCAGGCCTCGGAAGAGTTCAATGTTGTGTACGCCTGGTATTCCGAACACCGTGTCCACTTGGTATTCGCGTGCCAAAAGGTCAATGATCGCCTCACCCACGCGCATTTTTTCTGACGAAGCCACGGGGCAAATCTAGCCGAGAGCCTCAATCACGGAGTCGTGCGATCAATGACTCTTTGGCTTCTGGCCATTCGTCGTGCAGCAATGAGTAGTAAGCCGAATCTCGGTAACCGTCATTTGCTCCATCAGATGAATACATGTTGTGGCGAAGTATTCCCTCAAACTTGGCACCAACTCGTTCGATGTTTGCACGTGAAGCGGTGTTTCGCGCATCGGTTTTAAAGAACAATCGGTCTACGTCTAGTTGCTCAAATGCATACGACATCATCAACAACTTTGCCTCGGTGTTCACAAAAGTTCGCTGTGCAGATTTACTCAACCATGTTGAGCCAATTTCAATGGCGTTCGGCCGCACCGAATCTGAAGGCTTGCCATCTGGCGATGGCCAGTATTCAGCAGACATGAATCGAGTTGATCCAACAACTGTTTCGGTATCTACGCGAATGGTGGCAAAAGGCAGCGCGGTTCCCGAAGCGTGTGCACCTAATGCGCTTTCGATGTATCTCGCAACATCTGATTCAGTTGGTTCAGGTACCCATGTGTAGCGAAACGACTCGCGCGATTCTGCTGCAGCCGCTATCAGTCCCTGAACATGGTCAATGGAGAGTGGCTCCAGTCGAACCCTGTTTCCGCGAAGCGTTACTGGCGTAAGCGGATGAGGCATGAACTACTTCAGGGCTGTTTCGAATGCTTTGGCGCCGTCAACCAAAGCCTTGCGCTCAGCGTCGTTCAATACTGAATAGGCAGGAATGCACAATGCGTCGGTGAGCTTCTCGGCTTCAACCATCAGTGCACGAACTGCGTCATCAACTAAAGGTGCGTCGTCTTCGCCCCAGCCGAAACCTTTCACATCATTTGGTCGCTTTACGTAATGGGCTTGCTTGGACGTAAGGCCAACTGCGCGAATCGCAATGAGGTGTGCTGACCCGCGGAACTCGCGGAGCGATGCAGCAAGTTGCATTGCGCGCGCTGGTGTGTCTTCAGCAAGCGGCATGGATTTGAAAGCGGCAAACAACGCAAGGCCATCTGGGTCTGCTGCGTTGAACACCTTTTCCATTGCGGCGGTGAATTCATTAAGTCCTGGCATGTTGGTCAGTTTTTCGCGACCCAAGTGTGCTGCAACTTCGTAATGCGCATCGCCAATGACGCGTGCAGGCTGCTTTGCGGTTGCAAGGCTCCATGCAGCGTTGATGATGACTGGATTGAAGTAACCAAATGCTGCTGCAACCACGCCGCCTTCGCAGTCACCAAGAGATCCGCCGCGGCCCGCAACGTAAAACTCCATGCCCTTTAGTCCCATTGACTTACCAACTTCAATGGCGTTTGGAGTGAAGTAGTACTTCCATCCATTGTCGTTCAAGATTGGGCAAACAGCGTTTACGAGCTCTTCGTTAGTCATATGCGCAGGTTAGTTGGTTAGCGTTGCGCCCATGTCAGCGCAGATTATGTTCCCTGAGAATCCAGAGTTTCCTTTAATCCACACACGTCGTTATGAGGTTCGCGCCTTCCGAATGGCTGCCGACCGACTCATGCTTCGTGGGGTAGTGGTGGATGAAAAACCAGCTGGTCTGTACTTGAAGGGCGACGAGCAACCGCTGTGGCTGCATCACATGATTGTGGATCTTGAAATTGTGTATCCCACATTCTTGATTGAAAAGGCATCGGCCACCTTTCACGAACACCCACACTTAGAGTGCACGCACATCACCGACCACTACAAGAATCTTGAAGGAATGTCGATCGCGCGTGGGTTCAACGCAAAAGTGAAAGTACTGTTTGCTGGGGCACGCGGGTGTACGCACATCACGGCCTTGTTATCAGCAATGGCACCAGTTGCTATTCAGGCAGGTTGGTCAATGCGCGTTGCGGCCTCTGGTTCGGAAGAGGGCAACACAGTCGAAGAAGGAAATTTCGAAGAACAGCGTCGTCGTCAGTTTGCGAGCACAATCAACACCTGCCACATGTGGGATGAAAATGGCGCGTTGGCTGCCAAGGTGAAAGATGGAAACTTCGTTGAGGTTCCGCTGTCGGTGAAAAAGCGATTGACAGAACTTGGTCGCAGCGAAGAAGAATGGCTGAACCTGAAGTAGCAAAAAGGGCGACCCATGAGGGCCGCCCTTTTCACAATTAACTGCGGTTAGACCGCGAAATTGCAACTTATGGTGCGATTGACCAGAGGCTGCTGCCGAGTGCTGGTCCAATGTTTGAATCTTGCATTGCTGCAACTGCAAACAAGAACAATGCGCCACCGGCCATGGAGACGTTCTTCATGAAGCCGATCATTTCTGGCTGCTTAGCTTCGCCTTGTGCGTTCCAGAAGTCGTGCATCTTCACTGCCATTACAACGAGCAAGATGGCAAGTACCAACGCGCCGAGGTCTGCATAGACACCGAGGATGATGGAAAGACCACCGAGCAACATGAGCGCACCGGAAAGAAGGTTTGCCAACTTCGGAGCTGGGACTTTCTTATATGCGGCGTATCCAGCCATTGCCTCTGCCTTGGCGAGGTGATTGAATCCGCTCATTACGAACATGAAGGCAAACAGAATTCTGCCTACGAGCATTACTGCATCCATTGATTTTCTCCTTGTTTATGTCACCGCTCCAGATCTGAAGCCGTTGCTTCAACAGTAAGCGAATGAACAACTCAAAGTGGGGTTACTCACGCGTAAGCGACTAGTTTCAGGGCATGGAAATACGCAAAATTGTTACAACATGTGAAGATATTCAGGCCGAGTTAGGCGAACCTACGGGACGCATTGTTCGCAAGGCAGTGGCCAGTGCGGTTATTGACAATCCGCTTGTCGGCAAACGCCATAAAGACCTCATCATTTTGGAGGCAATGGGCGCCGAGATATCTGGCCTGCTTGCAGAACGTGCGCTTGCCGCACTTGGTGTTGATGCGAGTGAAGTAACTGCATACGGCAAGGGTGCAATCGTGGGAACTGCAGGAGAAATTGAGCATGCTGCGGCACTCATTCACCCACGCTTCGGCGCTCCAGTGCGCAAAGTAGTGATTAAGGGCGACGACATCATTCCTTCAACAAAGAAGGTTGCTGGACCAGGAGCATCACTGACCATTCCAATTACAAACAAAGACGACATCTGGTCATTCAATGAAATGGACTCGATTGAGGTGTGCATCGGCGATGCGCCAATGGCCCATGAAATTGTGGTCAGCGTGGCATTGGCAGTTGGTGGACGTCCATTCGCTCGCACCAAGAAGCCGTCATGAGTTTCAAAGCGATCATCTTGCTCACTCGTGCAGAAGGCGCAACGCACGAGCAATTTGCCGATTGGTGGTTGAAGCAACACGCACCGCTGGCAAAGCAATTGCCTAACTTGCGCAAAGGCGTATTCAACTTGGTGGAAAACCCAGCAGAAGGCGACCCAGATGGCGTTTCTGAACTGTGGTTCGACACTCAAAGCGATTTCGAAGCAGCGTATGCAAGCGAAATTGGCAAGTCGGTTGTTGCCGATTCGTTGTCAAATGTTTCCGGACGTCGCCGTATGTTCGTGGTGGAAAACACCATTCATTCGTAAGCCAGCATGAATCGCCTTGGCCTCGTCACCTATGTGGCGCGCGAATACGACGAAGCAATTGGTTTCTTTGTTGGCAAGTTGGGCTTCACACTCGTTGAAGACACCGACATGGGCGATGGAAAACGTTGGGTAGTGGTTTCTGCAGGAGACGGAGCATCGTTACTCATTGCGCGTGCGGATGGCGAAAAGCAAGAAGCAAGTATCGGAAATCAAACCGGTGGGCGAGTTGGGTTCTTCTTGCAGACCGACAACTTCGAACGAGATTTCGCAGCGTGGACATCACGTGGCGTTGTGTTTCGCGAACAGCCACGGCATGAGGTGTACGGAACCGTTGCCGTGTTTGAAGATGTGTACGGCAACACATGGGACCTGATTCAGCCAGCATGACCACTCGCACACCATTGTTCGAGCGATTAACACCGTGGATATTCGTTGCACTGTGGAGCACAGGTTTTGTTGTCGCTCGGTACAGCACAAACAACGCAGGACCACTTTCGTTTCTTACGGTGCGCATGTTGATCGCAGCAGCGCTGTTGTATCTCATCGCCAAAGTAGTGAAGGCTCCAAAACTTTCTAGAGGTTCGTGGAGTACTTCTGCAATTGTGGGCACATGTATGCATGCCATTTACTTGGGTGGAGTATTCATTGCGATTAAACAAGGTCTGCCGTCTGGCTTGAGTGCGCTCATTGCAGGACTTCATCCAGTAGTTACATCGGTAGCTGGACGAATCATTTTGAAAGAGCGGCTACGACGTAGTCAGTGGGTTGGAGTGTCGCTCGGAATTTCTGGAGTGCTCGTCGTTGTGGTGGACAAAGTGCGCGACGGACTTGGTGACGTCACTAGGCCCGCTTTGATTGCGATGGTTATTTCCGTCATTGGTATGTCGACTGGAACGTTGGTGCAACGTGCACGTGGAAAAGAAATGCCGCTCGTTACTGGTACGGCAGCGCAATATGTTTCAGCAGGCGCTGTATTGCTTGTTGCTTCAAGTTTGTTTGAAGAATGGGAATTCCACATCAACACCGAGCTGGTACTAGCTCTGCTGTGGTCTGTGTTCGTTCTTTCGATTGCAGCAGTCATGTTGATGATGCTGCTCATCTCACGACATTCCGCTGCTCGCGTGAGCAGCTTGTTCTTTCTCACTCCGGCTCTCAGCGCTATTGAAAGTGCCATCTTGTTTGGGGAGCGACTGAGCCCGCTGGCTCTTGTGGCATTGGTGGTCGCGCTGACCGGGGTGTGGCTGACCATGCGAAACCCCGTGGTTGCGCCATCTCCCGAGTCGCTTTTGGCTGAGTAGTCACACGGGTGCCGAATTTGAGCCTTGAATTTTGGGGCTCTCCACTTTATGTAATGTAAAGAGCGTCATATATCAGATGTGTATTACAAGGGGAGAAGCAATGGCACTTGCAGAACGTTTAGAGCGACTCGGAACCGAGACTGCATTTGCTGTTTCACTTGCTGCAGCCGAATGGGGCGCAAAAGGAAATCGCATTTTCCCATTTCACCTTGGCGACTTAAACATTGCGACTCCGCAAAATGTTGTTGATGCAATGAACAAAGCGATCAAGGATGGCAAGACGGGTTATTGCCCGGCTGCTGGAATTCCACAGTTGCGAGAAGCGCTTGCAGAAGATGTTGGTAGTCGCCGCGGATTGAGTTTCGCGCCGAGCAATGTTGTTGTGCAACCAGGTGGCAAGCCCGTGATCACGAAGTTCATTCAGACGGTGATGAATCCGGGTGATGAAGTGTTGTATCCAAACCCTGGATATCCAATTTACGAAAGTCAGATCGAATACTTCGGTGGTGTTGCGAAGTCGTATCGCTACATTCCGTCATCAACCGGATTCAATATTGATCTCGACCACTTGAAGTCGCAAATTACTTCTAAAACCAAAGCGATTATCTATAACGACCTGCAGAACCCAATTGGTGCAGAGTCGACCGATGCAGAGCGCGAAGCAATTGCAGAGATCGCCATTAAGCACAACCTGTGGGTCATGTCGGACGAAGCGTATTTTGAAATGCGCTACTCGGGAACTTCAAAGTCCATTGCAGCGCTGCCGGGAATGCTTGAGCGAACCGTTATTTTGTACACCTTCTCGAAGAAGTTCGCAATGACCGGCTGGCGACTTGGTGCAGCCATTGCTCCAACCGAACTTGCAAACCAGATTGCGAAATTGAATACCAACGACGAATCGTGCACCACTCACTTCGTGCAATACGGCGGAGTTGAAGGTGTGCGTGGCGATCAGTCGTCAATTCCAAAAATGTTGAATGTTTTGAAAGAGCGTCGCGATGTTGCTGTGAGCATGTTGAATGCAATGCCGGGTGTCAGTTGCCACTCGCCAGAAGCTGCGTTCTATTTGTTCCCCGATGTAACCGAAGCAATGGAGCGCAAGGGAATTGACGATTTGGCAGTGTTTGCAGAGCAGGCACTGCACGCAACCGGTGTTTCGTTCTGCACTCGTCGACACTTTGGTCGTCCGCAGCCAGGTGAACAGCGCAACTACGTTCGCTTCGCATTCTCGGGCATTGACAAACAAGATATTCAAGAAGGCATGGACTTGCTTGGAAATTGGATTGCTCAGTAAATATGGCCAAGGTAGTAATCACAGGCAAAATACCCGCAATTGCAGTTGAGCGCTTGCGTGCAGAACACGAAGTTGTTTCGTGGGAAGAACCTGTGGCTATTTCACGAGACGAGTTGTTGAATCGGGTAAGGGGTGCTGACGCAATCGTCTCGTTGCTGACTGAAAAAGTTGACGCTGAACTGCTCGATGCTGCCGGCCCGCAACTGCAAGTGGTGTCGAACGTTGCCGTGGGCTACAACAACATTGATGTTCCAGCCTGCAAAGAACGCAATGTGTTGGTGACGAATACTCCTGGCGTTCTTACCGAAGCAACAGCCGATATTGCAATGGCGCTTATTCTGATGTCCACACGTCGCTTGGCCGAAGGCGAGCGGGTGATTCGCAAGCAAGAGCCGTGGCAGTGGGGAATGTTTTACATGTTGGGTTCCGGTATTCAAGGAAACCAACTTGGCATTGTTGGAATGGGATTGATTGGTGCAGCAGTTGCACGCCGTGCAAAAGCATTCGGCATGAATATTGCGTACACAAAACGCACGCCGCTCGATGCTGTAACGGCAAAAGAACTCGATGCCAAGCACATGTCAATGGATGAACTTTTGGCAACGAGTGATGTGGTTTCTTTGCATTGCCCGTATTCTCCAGAGACGCATCACCTCATGAACGCAGAAACCATCGGCAAAATGAAGAAGTCTGCGTACCTCATTAACACCGCACGCGGGCCAGTTGTTGACGAAGCCGCATTGGTGGATGCATTGCGCAACAATGCAATTGCCGGAGCTGGCCTTGATGTGTTCGAGCACGAGCCAAAGGTGCATGAAGGTTTGCTTGGGCTCGACAATGCGGTGCTCATTCCACATTTGGGTTCGGCAACCGTTGAAACACGAACCGCGATGGCAACTACTGCTGCGACAAATTCACTTGCTGTGCTTGCGGGAAAAACCGCACCAAACCTTGTTGGCTAGTGAGTTCTATTGACCAGCAGTGGTCAACGCATCAAGCAACGTGTTCCAACCAAGCGTTGCGCACTTGATGCGTACTGGAAACTTCACGACACCCTGAAGTGCTTCTAAGTCGCCAAGGTTGAGCGATTCATCAACTGGTGATTCATCTTCATCAACCGTCATCATCGACTTGAATTTCTTCACGATTGCTTTCACCTGATCGACTGGCTTGCCTTTGATTGCTGAAGTCATCATGGATGCAGAGCTTTGGCTGATTGAGCAACCAGAGCCATTGAATCGAACATCGGTGACGATGCCATTTTGAACGTCGACGAAAATGCGAATTTCATCGCCACACAATGGGTTGTGGCCTTCAGCGCTTACTGCAGGAGCATCCAGTTCACCACGGTTGCGGGGCGTGCGGTAGTGATCAAGGATGATTTCTCTGTAGAGGTCTTCCAGTCCGGCCATGTTCGCTCCTTGGTCTACTCAGAAGATATCTGACGCACTGTCGAGCGCGTCGGCCAACATGTCGGCCTCTTGTTGGGTGTTGTACAGGTAAAAGCTTGCGCGTGCCGTGGCGTTAGCGCCCAAAATACGCATCAGCGGCTTTGCACAGTGGTGACCAGCGCGTACGCACACATTTGATTGGTCAAGCACCTGGCTGAGGTCGTGTGGGTGAATGCCACGGAAAGCAAACGAAAAAGTTGCACCACGAAGTTCGGGGTTGGTTGGTCCATGAATGGTGATGTCGTCGCCAAAACGCTCAGTCAACGAGTTCAGTACGTAGGTGCTCATTTCAATTTCATGGCGACGAATGCTGGCCATGCCAAGGTTGTCAAGGTATTTCACGGCAGCGCCAAGTGCGATGACTTCTGCAATTGCGGGAGTTCCAGCTTCAAACTTTGCTGGCAATTCTGCAGTGGTGAATCCGTCTAGGCGAACATCGGCAATCATGTTGCCTCCACCAAGAAATGGTGGAAGTGCTTCAAGAAGTGCTTCGCGACCCCACAGCACACCAACGCCAGATGGTCCACACATTTTGTGCGAGCTGAACGTAACAAAGTCTGCGTCCCATGCTTGGACATCGGTTGGTTGGTGCGGAACCGATTGGCAGCCATCAACAATGGCAATCGCGCCTGCTTTATGAGCTGCTGCACACAGTTGTTGAACTGGGTTAATGGTTCCCAACACGTTTGACATTGATGTGAATGAAAATGCTTTTACACCCTGAAGCAGCGAATCAAGATTCGACAGGTCCAGTTGACCATCGCTGGTGAGCGGAACCCAACGCAGCTGAATTCCACGTTCGGCTACCAGCATGTGCCACGGCACGATGTTGGCATGGTGCTCCATGTGCGTAAGCAGCACGGTGTCGCCGGCCTTCATGTTTGCGCGACCCCACGACATAATGACCAGGTTCAATGCCTCAGTTGCATTTTTTGTGAAGATGACTTCGTGAGCCTTCGGCGCATTGATGAACTTGGCTAAAGCCGTGCGAGTTCCTTCAAACAGATCGGTTGCTTCAGCAGCTAGTTGGTACGCACTGCGATTGATTGGCGCGTAGCCATTGGACATGAAGTTGGAAAGTGCATCAATGACAACCTGAGGCTTTTGCGACGTGTTCGCACTATCTAAGTAGACAAGCGGCTTGTCATTAATCAGACGATGCAAGACAGGAAAGTCTTTGCGAATGGATGCGACGTCTAGTGACATGGCAGCAGTTATTCCTTGTACGCCTCGTAGCCAGATTTCTCGAGCTCTTCGGCAATTTCCATTCCACCCGACTTCACGATGCGACCATCAACCATGATGTGCACGAAGTCTGGCTGCAACTCGTCGAGCAAACGTTGGTAGTGAGTAATCAACACGATGCCCATCTTCGGGCGCTCTTTGCGAACTTCGCGGATACCAGCAGCAACGATGCGCAGTGCGTCAATATCGAGACCGGAATCGGTTTCATCGAGAATGGCAACTTCTGGTTCAAGAATTGCCATCTGCATAATTTCGTTGCGCTTCTTTTCGCCGCCCGAGAAACCTTCGTTCAGGTAACGATCGACAAACGTTGAGTCCATGCCAAGTCGCTTCATCCATGACATTGCAGACAGTCGAAGTTCAAGAACTGAAAGATCGATGCCTTTGCGCGCGGAAAGTGCCTGACGCAAGAACTGAATGACCGACACGCCGGCAATTTCTTGCGGATACTGGAAACCTAGAAAGATGCCGGCTTTAGCTCGAGCATCGGTTGGCCACTCGGTGATCTCTTCACCATGGAAAAAGATCTTGCCCGACACCAATTCGTACTCAGGGGAGGCGAGCAACGTGTTGGCGAGAGTGGACTTGCCTGAGCCGTTGGGCCCCATGATGGCGTGCACTTCGCCCTCGTTAACGGTGATGGAAAGGCCGCGAAGAATCTCTGCATCGCCTTCCACCGGCTTGGCGTGGAGGTTGTCAACCCTGAACAGTTCGGTCACGGGCTCAAGTGTATTCAGGGCTTCAGTAATTAGCACTACGGACGTAGTGGAAATTAACTCAACGGTTTACCACTTGCGATCTACCCACTCCTGCAGGTGTGGGCGTTCGTTACCAATGGTGGTGTCAAGACCGTGACCGGGAAGAACGATGGTGTCGGCTGGAAACGTGAACAGTTTCGTATCTATCGAATGAATGATGGTGTCAAAGTCGCCACCCTCGAGCGCGGTATTTCCTGGGCCACCTGGAAACAACGTGTCTCCAGTGAACAGCAACGGCGTATCGGCAACAGCGAACGAGATAGAGCCTTCTGTATGGCCGGGGTTGTGAATGGCATGTAGTCGCAGCTTGCCAACTTCAATTACTTCGGCGTCATCAATGAACACGTCATAGCCAACGTCTTTCAAGCGAGGTGCATCTAATGCAGTAACAGCAACTTCGTAACCTGCTTCACGCATAGCGGGTACTGCCTGAATGTGGTCCCAGTGACCGTGTGTTTCAAGAACTCGCCGAACACCGAGCGCGCGGCACAACTCCAATAGCTGTTCGTGTTCGTTTGCTGCGTCAATGAGAACCGCTTCGCCAGTGGCGGTGCAGCGAATGACAAACACGTTGTTGTCAAATGGCCCAACAACAACTTTGTGAACTTCAACGTTGGTGTCTTTCCAATGCAGGGTTGCGCTCATGATGAAACGACCTCGAATCCAAGTGAGAGCGCAACCGGTATTTGCGCTGGATCAAACGTTACAAATGAAACGGGTTGCGGAAGGCGTTGAGCAGCAGAAAGGTGCAGCGCATCGCTGATGTGCAGGGGCTGTTCGCGAATGAGGTGTGATGCGTCGTCGAGACAACGCTGATCAAGTGGAACCACTGCGATGTAGTCCCATGTGTGGCGGATGGCGTCTTCTAGGTCGCGGCGAAGTATTGGTTCTTCGGTAAGACGATCGATTGCTGCCAATGCTTCTGTGAGCGCGATTGCACTGGCGCACCAATGTGGGTCACTCTTCAATGCATCGTGGGTGATGTTTCGTGCAGGTCCAGAAATGTGCAAAGCAATGAGTGCACTGGTGTCGAGTACAACAGTCATCCGCGTACCTCGCGCAGCAACTGATCGATGCGTGCACCGCTATGCACGGATACAGGGTCGCTTAATACGAAGTCATCTTTTCTACGCGGAGCAATGAGTGAGGTCTTGGCAATAAGTTCGGTAATGGAAACCTGCGCACTTGTGGAGTTCAGTGGGCCAAGAAGCGCGACTGGTTCTCCACTGACCGTGACCACAATGTTTTCGCCTGCACCTGCACGCTGAACGAATTTGGCGGACTGTTCGCGAAGTTCTCGAATGCCTAAGTGCCGTGCGGGTGTGGGCTTTGTCTGTTTGGCCATAAGGACAGGCTAGGTCCAGGGGACTTACTTTGTGTACATGGGTGTACACACTTGAATTGGCGCGAGGGCTGGGGTTTGGGCAAGGATGTCGGCATGAACTTTGCATTCACAGAAGAACAAGAAGAACTCCGTAAAACAGTCCGTGCGTTTCTTGACTCGAAGTCACCAGAAACTGCAGTGCGCGAGCAGATGGAAACCGAAACCGGTTTCGATCCAGCCGTGTGGTCGCAAATGGGCGAGCAGATGGGCCTTCAGGGATTGTCAATTCCAGAAGAGTTCGGTGGCTCCGGTTACAGCTTTATCGAACAAGGTGTAGTGCTTGAAGAAATGGGACGCGCATTGTTGTGCGCACCGTATTTCTCCACCGTTGTTCTTGCTGCAAACACGTTGTTGCTCAGCGGTGACGAAGCAGCAAAGAAGAAGTCATTGCCAGGAATTGCAAGTGGCGAGTTCACAGCAACTCTTGCAACCACCGAGCCTTCGGGTAAGTGGGACGAAAAGGGAATCACCATGGAGGCCAAGGGCAGTGGAAGTGATTTCACACTGACTGGAACCAAGATGTTCGTGATCGACGGACACACAGCAGATTTGATCATCGTTGCAGCTCGCACAGGCAAAGGTGTTTCGTTGTTCGCAGTAGACGGAAAAGCAAAGGGTCTTACACGCACAGCGCTTTCCACCATGGACCAAACACGCAAGCAAGCAAAGCTGGAGTTCAATGCAACTCCAGGAACATTGATTGGCACCGAAGGCAAGGGCTGGGACGTGTTGAGCAAAGTATTCGATCTTGCTGCTGTTGCACTTGCTGCAGAGCAAGTTGGTGGCGCACAGAAGGTGCTTGAAATGGCAGTTGAATACGCCAAGGTTCGCGTGCAGTTCGGTCGCCCAATTGGTTCGTTCCAAGCAATCAAGCACAAGTGTGCAGACATGTTGCTTGAAGTTGAATCAGCAAAGTCGGCTGCTTACTACGGCATGTGGTGTGCAGCAGAAATGAACGACGAACTTGCTTCGGTTGCTTCACTTGCTAAGGCCTATTGCTCAGAGGCGTACTTCCACGCTGCTGCTGAGAACATTCAGATCCATGGCGGTATCGG